>Ga0265338_10000480_pt1 | contig 71285 bp, 120 predicted proteins | sample 42126metaG_FD_193579 | JGI IMG/M metagenome (GOLD analysis project Ga0265338, IMG submission 193579) | Rhizosphere microbial communities from Carex aquatilis grown in University of Washington, Seatle, WA, United States - 4-21-26 metaG | ecosystem: Host-associated > Plants > Roots > Rhizosphere...
GGGTGGCGACACAGGCCGCGCGTATCATATGACCTGCACTACTGCTGCAACAGACGACGGAGGCGACAGGCTGATCTCCACCTGCGCGACGACCAGTCCGACGCGCGCCAGTTGTTGGAGAAGTATTTCGACCTGAGCGACTGTCAGACCCGCTTGTGCGGCCTGTTTGAGCAGTATTTCGACCTGCGCTACCGTTAAACCTGACTTCGCGGTTGCTGGCATTACGTCGTTACCTTTACTCCGGCTGCCAGGGCGTTAATGTCCGCTGTCGTCCAGGCGACCCCTGAATTCGGGTTGAGTAACCAGGGTGTCGATGAGTACAGTACTGGGCTGGCTGTAAGTGCCACGGGACTACCGGTTAAATATTTCGTGCTGCTCGTTTCCAGCCCGAAGTCCATATTTTGCGCCGTGCCGGGGCTGACCCGTTCGGCGTAAATCTGTATCCACACGAGCGTGACAGTGAACGGAGTAATGATAGTCGGGAAATCCGTTAGCGTATAAAAATCCTGGTCGCCAACGGTGCCGTCCTGGACGTAGGTCGTGATTTGCGGCGGCAGTGTGTTGACGTGCGAGTAGTTGTTAGTGCTGTTGCCGCTGTTGTTCGTCCACTGGCTCACATCGCCATTGCCATTAGGGGTGAGTGCAAATACGTAGCCGTCACCAGCCCACGAGTTGTTCGTTCCCGTGGTCGTATCGTTGATCGCCACGTCGTCAAAGCTCTCAGCCGTTCCACCCGCCGAGATAAAGCCGAGCGACTGCACATTCGTACGGCTGTTGGGGTTGGTGTTGCCGGAGAAGGTGAACACCTGTGTGCCGTTGTACTTGACGGTGCAGACGCCAACCGACGCATCGAGCTTGAAGTAAACCTCGACCAGCGTCCAGGCCGATGTAGAGAGCACCGAACCGGTGATGGTGCCGAGTACCGTGCTGGCCCCGGCGGTGATTTTAAGCTGACCCAGGTTCGCTCCGCTGTCCGGCGAAGCTAACAGTAGAACGGAGTTCCCGCCGCCGCCCGTCGCGTCGAAGAACTGAATGCGTGCAACGGGAGTAGTGTTCGACTGAGCGGACAGCCTAATCGCACACCGGAAAAAGAATTCGGTGGTGCCGGGAATGTTCCATCCGGCGGTGACGCCACCTGAAACGGTAGCGAAGTACGTGCCGGTGTAACCGCCCCGTCCCGGCGTCGTGTAGCTAGTACTGCTTACCGCGTTGCCCCAGGCGAACTCAAGTGAACTTCGCAGTTCCGCGCCGTATGAAAGAATTCTTGCCATTATTGTGTCAATACCTCCACGGTTAAGTCCGATCCGGCTATGGTAGAACCAATCTGGGCCACTTGAAATTGCAGATAGTCGCCATTGGCGAGTGCCGGAACGTCCACCGACGTTGATGAGCCACTGAACGCGCTGGCGGCAATCTGTGGGCGATGACCCGATGTAGTGAAGATAGTCGTGCCATTTTTCAACACATCCACGATGATGGCCTGTCCGGTAGGGGCCGTGTTGCAGGCCAGATAGACGCCCGTAATCGTGCGCGTCGTGCCGAAGTTGTTGGTGAGCCGGATGGCGATGGTTGTCGCCGTCAGCGTGCCCGGCACGGATACCGTGAACATGTGGGCCGTGGCGATGGCGGGCAGGTCGGCGTCAGCAATCGTACCGACAGTCACGACAGCCCCGCTTGAACTCTGTTTGAGGAAGCTGTGCGCCGCGCCTGTTGCCGACAGATCAGCGCCCGTGCCGCCGTTGCCGATGCCGAGGATGCCCGCCACGCTGTTCACCAGCGACACCAGCGCCCATTTTAGGCCGAGCGGCTGCGCGCTGTCGGCGGTCAGGACAGTGTTATCAGACCCAACGGGGATACGGTCGTTGGTCGTGTCGTAGCCCCACACGTCGCCTTTGGTGGTCAGGGGCGACGACGACCCACCACCGCCGCCCGTGTCCTTCAGCACCGAGCAGTCCATGAAGTCCGTCTCAACCGGCGCGGCAGTCTGTCCGTTCGTCAGCATCACGCCGCAGAACGGCACGTAGCCGGTGAACGGGATGAGCGCCAGCGCCGCCGCGTCCAGCGGCACCGACACCGACACGGGCGTACCTGCCACGGCGACGGGAGCCACGCCCGTCTTGTCGAAGCCGACCTTTACCCAACCCCATGTGCCAGCGCCCGCCGGAATATAACTCGTCACGTCAATCGTGCCGCCGGGGTACAGTTGGTCGGTGCCGCTGGCGTCCTTGTAATTGAACGCGGTAATCGTGAGCAGGAAGGCGGCGTTGTTCGGGTCCTGATAAACGAGCGCCCGGTCTAGCTGCCGCGCCTCGACCAGTTCGGGCGTCGGGCCGGTGGTAGAACCCGTGTGCTGAGGGATGGCAATCGAGCCGATTTGCGAACCGACCTGCGACCAGGCTTTCGAGATTTGCAGACCTTTCACCTCGTAGTCGTTGCCATCATCGGTGGGGCCAACCACGACGGGGAACAGACCGGTTGCCACCTTCGCGTTGATGACAGTCATGACCGTGCCCTGTTCAGACGTGAAGTACATGCGGCCATCGTCGCCGGTCTGGAATTGGTAGACACCCGGCGATACTTGCCGACCGAGCGTGCCTTTAATCTGGCCTCGGCTGAGCAGTCGGTTAATCGCGCCTAGCATACTTCCGTGCAGAGTCATAGCTACAACCCAATCGCTTGAATAATCGCGCCAGGAGAGAAGCTGGCAATGTTTCCAGCCTTCTCGACAACGGAAACACCCGAAGTGCTAATTCCAATCCTGCCTTGCTTCCCAAAGCAGTACACCACTACCGGAATCGAGCCGCTGATGGCACAGCGCTCGTACCTGTTGGCTGCGCTACTCGGTGGCACCAGATTGTACCACGACGCGCCGCCGTTGTTGCTCGTCCACACGCCCGCGAGAGACTGGTTGTTGTTTCCGAGAGCGGCGACCATGTAGGCGGCGCGAACGGCGCAACTATCCACCTGCCGGAATTGCCAGGGACCATAAGGCGTGCCGCTGACCACGGGCGACACGTCCGCGACGGTCGTGCCGTTGACGCGCATGAGGTGGCGGGCCGTTGAACCGACCGAGATGGTAGCCGTGAGAGCGCCCGTGTTGTCGCCATAGACGCCAGTGTGGTCATTCATCAGTAAATACAGTGTTCCACTTGCGCCCGCAACGAACGAAATGCCCGTTCCAATGAAAAACAGCGGCCCGCCCGTTCCGATTTGCCCGATGAGACAACTGGCGCTAGCGGTGGTCAGCACGCACGACGCGCAGCTTCCGCTGCCGTCACCGTTGGGACCGCAGGTGGGCAGCGTGCCGTTTTTCCACGTCCCACTAGCCGTAATCACGACGTACTGCCCTGCCGTGATAGAAATGCCCGTATTGTTGCCGGGTACGTCAACGTTTGCCGCCACTGACTTGATAACAGGCGTTCCCATCGACTTTCCGTAATAGGCAATCTTGTCGCTTCCGTTGCTGTTGTAGGGCAGGTGAATATCGCCGCACAGGTCGCTGCCGGGGTTGATAGCCGGGTTGCTCAGCAGAGCGTAGGACGCGCCGCTGTTGACCGACCCGTAGCCCGCCCCGACGCCCGTGTGGATAGCCGACCCGTATATCGTGCCGATGTTGCGCGAAGACACCGCTGCGCCCGGCGCGTAAGTGCCCGCCGTGGCTGACCCGATAAGCGTCTCGGTTGACCAGGTAGCGCCGTCCGTCGAGTGCGTCTCATACGTGCCGTCGGAGTAGTCCGACCAGACCGAGATGAGGAACTGCGTGGCGAACTGCATCTGAATGGAACGCAGACTGCGCGTGGCGCGGAATGACTTCTGCAAGCTGGCCGACGGCGTGCCTTGCATGTTCGTCACAAAGTAAATGCCGGTCGTCGTGACAATCCAGGCGTCCACCTCACTGCCAGGTACACCGCCTAGGTAGCGCGGCGAGAACGGGTCGCCCACGCCGCAAATGGGCGTGCCGGATACGCCCATCGACTTCTGCGCGTAGAGGGGCGACGGCGTGTTGAATGACGCGCCCTGATAGATATTGCCGTCGTCGGAAATCAGGCCGAGCGTGGCGACCACGCCGATAAGCTGCCCCGCGCTGGTTCCGTCGCTTGCCGGGATGTTTACCAATGGGGGAAGGAACGGCGACTGAAACGTGACCGACGGTTGCACGTTGGAAGCTGTCGGCGGAATGACCGTGGTGGCGGGTTGCCCGAACGTCTCCCATTCCAGCGTAAGGACGGGCGTGGACGTGCCGAACTCGTTATCGAGCGGCGTATCCACCTGCGTCACCAGGAAGCGCTGCGCAGTGAACGTCAGTCCGCGCTGCGCGGCGGTCACGGCGTCCTGGGTCAGTTCCACGTAATCGAGCGGTTGAAATGAGGCGTCCCCTTGCGAAGTCAGCTTGACCTGCCACAATCCGTAGTTGCTGTTCTCGCGGGCGTAGGCGTTGCCGGTGCGCACGTTCAGTTCGTTCTGGTCAACTGCCAGATTGCTGCCGTAGGTGCTTTCGCTGACGCCCTGCGACGGTGTGTTGCCGGGCGCGATGCAAAACAGCGCTGACACGGTGAGTGGGTCAGCCACAATCGCATTGCCGCGCATCCAATGGGACTTCGACGGGCGCTGATGCGGGTAGCTGAGCGCCGTCCAGTCGCTTTGCAGGAACGAGATGGTGTAGGATGACGGTCTGTCAGCGGACGCGAACAGCAGCGGGTCTTGCTTGACGATGCACTGCCCAAAAGCGTTGGACGTGAAGCGGTAGCCAATGGCCCGCGCCCGCCCGTCCATCTGCGCGTACAGGCTGAGCGTGCCGCTGCCGCTGTTCAGGCGCGTAAACGGGTACGTCGCGCTCGTGCCCGACGGCGTGAAGTCGGCAATGGTCGGCCCGGTGCCGTGCCACAGCCACAGGTAGATAAGGAAGTCGTCCAGGTTGGGATTGGCGAACTGCTCCCAGGCGGTCGGCGGGTTGACGTTCTCCAGCGTTTGCGGGAAGCCGGGCAGCGTGGCAAAGCGACCGAGCGTATCCACGCAGTCCAGCGTCGTCTCGGTCAGCAGCGCTTTGTCTTGCGCCGTCACTGCCGTCGGGTCGGTCAGGTGCCAGCCGCAGAACTTGGTGACACGCGAGTTGAGCGTGGCGGCGGTTCCGTTGTAGTAGTCGGTGCGGCTGTACAGCACCATCATGTTATCGGGATAGGACGCCGCCGGGATGCTCTGGTAGACTTTGAAGCTGACGCTCAGCCCTTCCACCTTTTGAGACAGCGGCGTATCCACGGTGAAGTTGGTAATCGGCGCGTAGTTCGCATCGCCGTACTTGCAGGCCACGACCAGGAGGCGGCGCGTGGTGGACGTGCCGTTGGTCAGGTCGGTGACGGTGCAGGTGATATAGCGCCGTCCAACCGGGAACGTGGCGGTAATGGCGTTGGTCGTCGTGGAACCCACCGTAATTGTGCCGTCGCCCACGCCCCACAGCACGCTGAACGTGCCGCCGGAGGTCGGGTCGGTCGTGAAGCTGCCCGATGCGTCCAGGAAGGCCAGCGTAATGACGTGCGTGGTGTCGTCTACGATGTCGAGATAGCCGCAGCCCGCGTTGATGTTGGCGACCGGCGGCGGGTGCAGGCCGTAGCTGGCGAAGTCCAGGATGCCGTTCTTGTAACTGACGCCGTTCGGGTCAATGTAGGGAATGAGCGCAAAGGGCGGAAACAGGTCGTAGACGGTGATATAGCTGCCCGCCGCGATGTTCACCGCGCCGTCCTGCGTGCCGTCGGAGGCGCGAGCGCAGGTGATGACCGGTGAGGCGACGGAAAAGACAATCAGCCGCCCCAGGTCGTCCGCGCCTGACACAGAGCCGAAGGTAATCAACTGCCCCGGCACGGCGGCGGCAATTGAACCGGACGTGACGTTGTGCAAGGACGCGACGACGGACGTGGTTTCGTCCAGCGTGTTGATTTGCGCGGCGACCACGACGGGACTTTGGTCTATCCAAAGAATCGCGTCTGAAACTTGAGGATGAAGACGCCAGGTCGTGGCCTGCGTGGGACTGAGTGTTGCCACTAGGTTAGTCTCGTTACGCGAAAAGTCACTTTGCGATACCTGTCCATGTCGTGGACGACCGTCGTGCCAAAGCGCGGGCGCCAAATCCAGCCGTTGTACTGCTGATACGTTCCGTCGGGATAGCCGGTTGGTACACTGACGGTCACTTTAGCCGAGGCGATGGACGCCGACAAGCCGCACTGCGACAGCATACTTGTCCATTCGGTGGGTAGGAGGTAGCTGTAGAATATGTCAATGAAAAGGCCATCGTCAAATATCGAACCATCAGCCCCGTAACGTGGCAAGCCAACCTGCACGTACTGGAACTGTACGCTGGTGTCGGAGCGCGGCTGCGGGTTGATAAGAGCCAGACCCGCGCCGTTTGACCATCCCTGACTGAGTTGCCAATTGCTATCAAGCGTCATTGTATCTGGTCAAACGCCTCCTGCATCCACTGTTGCACTTGCGCCTTCTGTTGTGCCGTCGCCATGCTGTCGCCAAAATAGATGTCGCCGTTCATGATGACCTGCTTACCCTTCGGCTCCGGCCCCGACGCAGGCGACACGGACGCCCCGCCCGCTCCGGCGCGCACGAGTTCGCTTCCTACCCATCCGGTCTGGAAGGGCGGGATAACGCCGCCGCTGGCGAACGTGCCGAATATAGTGTCGCTCCCACCGAAGAAGCTGCCCCCGTAAATGGAGCCACTAGCGCCATTCGCCCCTCCCGAATTGCTGATGGAACCAAATCCGCTAGGCACAAGGTCGCCCGGAGAGGCGTTATTAGCGGTGTACCATATGGTTCCATTGGCGTCCGTGAACGCCTGAGTACTCGTTCCTGCCAGAGGGTTTACCCCGGCGGGCGGTACGTAAGGTTGCGGGTTGATAATGTTTGGCGCTGCCGTGGCCGCTGCTACCGCCGCCGCATAAGCCGCTGCCGTGGCAAAAGCCTCGCCTGCCGCTACGCCCGCCGCCACCGCCTGCGAATGCGCACTCGTGACGCCGTTGGCAAACGACACGACGCTGTTGAAGCCGCCGACCACCGCTGCCGCTGCTTGCAGGACGTAACTGGCGGCAATGGTCGCCTCGTCGCCCTTCAGCTTGGCTTCGAGGGCGTTCTGCTGCGTGGTGAAGCTGTCGGACTGCTGTTGTTCGGTGCGCTTGAAATTGGCAGCCTCTTGCGTCTGCTGCTGGTCGAAGTTGTCCTGCGCCTGTTTCTGTTTGAGAGCGAAATTGGCGGCGTCCTGACTCTGCTGTGCGTTGAAAGCCGCTGTGCGCTGCGCCACTTCCGCGTTGGCGTTGGTCGTTATTTCGTTGAGCTTGGTCTGCTCGTCTTGCTGGCGCTGCGCCTGTTGCTGGTTGTAAGTGTTAGTCGCTGAACTGACCTGTTCGTTGCGGCTGGCGAGGTCATTCTGGACGGCCACGGCGTCGAGGTTGGCGGCGTCCTCTTGCAGCTTCTCCTGCGACTTGCTCTGAATGTCCTGAAGTTTAGCCTGATAGTCCGACCACGCCTGTTGCGAGGCTTGCGCGGCGTCCTGCTGCGTCTTCAGGCGGTCGGCAGTCGCTTTCGTCTCAATGTCGTCCACGGCGGCATCGAAGTCGGCGGTCTTCTGCTGGCGCGCCTGGTCGAACGTGTCCTGCGCTTGCTGCTGGCGGAGGTCGAAGTCGTCCTTCTGCGTGGCTTGCTGTGCGTTGAAGGCGGCAACGCGGTCGGCGTCGGCGGCAAGGTACTTGGCGCGGTCATCGACCAACTGCTGCGTGGTCTTCAGGGCGTCGTTTTCCGCCTCGCGTCTCTCTACCACTGGTAGAATGTTGTCGGACAGGTTGGTAATGTCGCCGTTCAGCACTTGCAGGCGGTCGCTGAATTTCTGGAAGGTCGCCGCCGCGTCCGTCGAATATTGCGCGGCGTTCTTCAGCGTGGGCAACTGGCTCTCTATCGCCGCCGCTTCGTCCTTGTCGGCTTCAATCTTCTTCTTAATAGTGTCCGACGACTCGCCTAGCGCCTGATCTGCCGCCACCTGGCTTTGTATCCATAGATCGGACGCCGCCGCCGTGTTCGCCGCTGCCGTGCGGGCTGCTACGGCGCTGTCACCGAGCGCATTGTTGTAGCCTTCCAGTTCAGCCGCCGCCGCGTCGGAGCGGGCTTGAGCGTCCTGTAATTGCTTGCCGAGTTCCTGGAAGCCCGGTTGCGTGGAGGCCAGAAGGAATTGGATACGAGCCGCCAGATCGCCCTGGTTGGTCTGTTGCGCAGCAAACGCGCCGCCTTCCGAACCGTTGATGCGGGCAATCTCAGCGTCAGCCGCCGCCTTGTCCTGCTGCGCTTTGGCGATGTTAGCCTGGATTTGCGGAGCGGTCTCGGTCGCGGCGGCGTTGAACTCGGTCTTCAGGGCGTCAGCGGCAGTTTTCAGGTTGTTAGAGGCGTCCTGCGTCTCCTGAACGAACGCCTCGTAAGCAATCGTCAACACGCCGAGAGCGGCAATAACCGGCGTCAGCACCGCCAGCACTGCCCCGAACGAGCCGAACAGGGCGTCGCCGCCTGCTGCCAGCGTCCCGAACAGGCCGCCCGCGTTCTGCAAGTTCTCGCTCAGCGTGGGCAAAAGGTCACTGATGCGCTGCAAGCCCTGTTCGAGGTAGATGACCGCGCCAACGTCACGCAAGCCGGGTGCGCCACCAACCGACCCGGCGACCGAGAAGGCGTGACCAATGCCGAACAGGGAGCTACCACCAGAAGAACCGCCTGTTGCACCGCCCTCGTCACCGGCGTCCGACGCGGCCTGAATAGCCTCTACCGTGTTTGCCAGTTCCGCGTTCATGGCTTGCAGGTTAGCGGTTGTGGCAGCGAAGCCCTCGTTCATAGTGGTGATGAACGCTTGCGCTGACTGCGTGGCTCCGGCGAACGCGTCGGTAATAGTTTCGGCTAGACCCTCAAAGCGGGAGGATGCAGACGAGATAAAGTCGTCAAGACTGCCGTCGCTCTCAACTCCTACGCTTAAAGGTTCCGGCTGGTCGCTCATTGCGCACCGCCTAGTTGTGCGGTATAATGGGCATTGTTGGCTAGGGAATAGCTACTCGAAAAGCGGTTAATCCTGCCGCCTGCCAACGACATTATAGGATTTAGCGAAAAGGATACGCTATGCTGTATCTTCCCTTTCCCTTCAAACACTGCACGAAGTGTGGCGAATACTACCCACCCACGTTCGAATACTTTGCAAAAGACAAAATAAGTAGCGGAGGCCAACGGGCGCAATGCAAGTTTTGTTGCCGAGAAAAGACGCGCGAATGGCGGCAGAACAATCTTGAGAGGGCAAAGGAAAATGTGCGCCGTTATCGGGAACAGCACAAAGAAGAAGCGCGACAGCGTAGCGCCCAATGGCGACGCGACGACCCTGAGAAGGCACGGCAGTCCGAACGGCGTTACCGAGATTCTCATCCTGAAGTCCGTCGGGCGAACAGACTTCGTTGGGCAAAAAATAATCCCGAAAAAGTGTACGCATCGAGTCAGCGTTGGCGTCATTCTCATAGCGATAGAGTTCGAGAAACGGAACGAAAGCGCAGACAGACTAACCCCGATGTGCATCAGCGAGCATCTAAACGATACAGAAACGCTCATGCAGAAATTCTGAAAGAAAGAGATCGACAACGCAGAGCCGCGAATATTGATACCGCACGAGAAAAAGGTAGGCAGAAAGAACACCGAAGGCGGGCAAAGATTAGAGCGTTGCCAGCGACGTTCACCGATGCAGATTGGGAGCGCGCACTTACTCATTTCCACGGCGGATGCGCCTATTGCGGCAATCCGCCTAGTTTGTTCGACGTGAATACGGTGCTTCAGCACGAACATCACATTCCCGTAAATCCCGACTACGAACTGAAAGGAGACAATCCTGGATACACAGCGGACAACATTGTTCCTGCTTGTCAGTCTTGCAACTTTAGCAAGGGTAACAAAAACCCTACGCAATGGGCAATTAAACGCTTTGGCAAAAGACGCGGTGAGTCCATCTTGAAACGCATTCAGGAGTATTTCGAATGGGTTCGGCAACGGAAGGTCGAACACTAGCTTTCTCCGTTCAAGGCCATGCGGACCGCCTGACGCCAATAGACTTCAAGTAGCTTAATAGCCTCCTCCCTGAGGAGGTCGCGGGCTACATCCATCTCGGCTCCCCATCCTGACAGAGAAAACCCCAAGACTTGCCGAGGGCCATAAACGTATACCGCTTTCGGTTGAATATTCTTAATGGTCACAAGGTCGCCAATGAAGTAATCGGCCACGAGTACCCTGAACCCGTTCTCAATTGCGCCGCTTCTCAAGTAATGGGAACCGTCCGTTTCAACCAGTCCCTCCGGTATCATGACATGCAGGTAGTACCACTTACTCTTTTCCGTCCCGAAAGCGAACGGGTACACCGCCGACGCAGGCGCAAGGTCGGGCATGAGAGCGTCTACGGCGTCCTGCAATTCATCACGGAACTCCGTCTGCAACAAGCGCCGAAAAATGTCACGCGCACGGCGCGGCGCTGACCGCCACGTGTCGATGCGTTCCTGGTTGACGGAAATCTTGAACTTGAAGTAACTCACTTCACTACCACGCTCCGCACGCGCCCCGACGAAAAGAGTGCGTCGAGTACCCGCTGGTTGCGGGCGCGAATGTACTGTTCCTCGTCGCCGTGCAGGATGTCGTCAAGCGTGTACTTCGGCTTGCCGTCCGTCCAGCGTTCCAGTAACTTGTTCTCGGCCCATACGCCGAACGTCATGACAGCGCTATCGAAGGACAGGGCGGTGATGATGTCGGAGACACCGAGCAGATCACTCGCCCACTGCCGGACGTTCAGCGCCTCGCTTGGCCTTTGGTTCATGGTCTTTTGCAGCATCCACAGGTGCCACAGACTTGACTTGTTGTTCACGAAAGCGGATTAACGCTTGCGCAGGTTGACCGAACCAGCGATAGACGGCCAGCTTATCGGAGTAGCCAAGTTCGTCTATGCCAATTTCGTCGTCAGCCTGCGGAACGTCCACCACTTTCGGGCTAACTACCGCCCATTTTATCAGGTCGTCCAACCACGTTATCCACTCGCTCACCTTCTCCGGCGTCAGTTCTTTCGCCTCGGAGATGCTGCCGCCGTCGATGAGCATCTTGTTCACCGTGGCCGACAGGTAGTCAGGCACTTTGCCCGTCTTGAAAAAGAACGCCGCGTCCATCGGACGGATGAACACGGTGTCGCCGTACTCAGGCAGAACGAACTCGATACCCTTTGCCCGCTTCTCGCGCATCTGCTTCGCCGTTGTCGTGGTCATGGCTAGGTCGTCGGCGGAAAGGTAATCGGCGTCGTCAGCGTGGCCGTCGGTCGGCGGTACTCCTGATAGATGTAGCCGAACGTCGGGTCTTGAATAGCCTTGCATGAGAACTGAGGAACCATGATTTTTCCGAACGTGTTCTTGTAGTTCCAGCCCTTCGTGACCTTGCAGTAGGGATAGAAGAACAACACGTCGCCAGTGGCGGGCAAGACCTGGGCAATCATGCCGAAATAGGGCAAGAGCGCGTTGTTGACCGGGAACACTGTGTCAGCCCCGCTTGTGGACGTGGAGATGCCGGTGAACACCGTGAGCAGGCTCGTGTCGAAGCCCGCCGTGTCAAGCGTCAGCGTAGCGCTGATGAGTTGTGTTTCCTCGTCAGTGATTTTACTGTTGCCTTGCGCCTCATCGTTGATGGCGTCTTGCGTAAATCCCATTTCCTTCGTGCTTTGCAGCGTGAAGGGCGTGCCGTAAGTGCCGCCGCCGAGCCATGCCGCGACAAGCACCTGTTGAACAGAGAATGGATACAATTGGGCTGTTGCCACTTAAGAACTCCTTATCGCATACATCTTGCCGTTGAAACTGTACAGGCAAGCGTCGGAGAGCAGTTTGTCGCGCAGGTTCTTCGTCGTGCGTCCCCAAAGAAATTGCAAGCCGCCATTGGCGGGGTCAATACGCGCCTGATTGAGTAATCCGTACATAATGACTTCCGCCGCCGCCAGCGTGTCGTAGCCCGCGTTGCCGTTGTCGTACAGACGACCGTAGATAGGCGTCTGCGTTGAGCGCACATTCATCCCGACCGCCTGTCCGTCCATCGCTTCCTCGGCATCCCAAAACACGCAGCACGGCTTCAGTTGGCCCGGACTACCGTCGGGCGGTTTGGTGTACGCCTGGGCCAGCGAGGTGGGGTTGATACCCTTGCGTCCTATTGCCGTGAAATCGTATATGCCACCGATGAGCAGGTCAGTGAGCGGCGCTGAAGCGTTGCAAACGTCCACGATAGCCTGCACGAAGTCGCTCATGGCTTTATCGTCAGTGTCGCCAGGAGTATTCCCGGCACGGCGTTGATGAAATCAGTTACTTCGTACAGCAGACCGCCATACGGGAACTGGTCGGCCCGCTGAACGTCGGTGTCGGGGATACCAGGGCACTGTTTAAATCCCACAAGCACGCCGTACTGAACCGACAACTCGTTCATGAGGTTGTCGATTTGCTCCGACGCGCCGCGTATTGGGTGCAGTACTTCGAGCCGTACCACTTGCGGCGGCAGCACGATGACCTCGTTCGTCAGTGGGTCAGGGCGCGTGATGACGACAGTGAAGGGCCTCGCCCCGATGAGACGGGCCGTATCATAGCCGCGGATTTCAGTGTTGCCCCGCTGTGGGTTCGGCGCGAGTGTTCCTGCCCACAAGTCAGCCCGGTTCAAAAGTTCACCTCCGCAGGTGTCTTATGCCCGTTGGAGCGCAGCGCCGTCAGCGCTTGCTCGTTGCGGGCGCGATGCTCCGGCGTGTCGGTGTTAACGGGCGGCTCCGGCTGGTGCGGTGCGCCGAGGTGCTTGCCGAGGACAGCGATGAGCTTGTCGGCGGCGATTTTGTAGGTGTGATTGTCCCGGAGCCACTGTGCCGCCTTGAGCGCATTCGCTTTAGCCTCATCCTGGTTCAAGTACAGCCAGCGCATCTTTTCAACCACCTCATCCAACGACGGTTCAGCCCACAGGCCGCCGCTGCCCCGCATCCCGCTCTCGACCAGCGTAAAGCGCTCTATCGGGATAGCCCACTCATCGCAGTCATCGGCAGTTCCGCTGAAGCGCGTCACAACCGTTGGAATACCGCACGCTGCGGCCTCCCGCTGGCTCATCCCGTAGCCTTCGCAACGGGCCGGACAGATATAGGCGTCGGTCTGGCTGTACACGTCGGCGATATGTTCCACATCCGCCCGCCACACGGTAAAACGGTCGTCGGGCGAGTAGGAAAAGTCCAGGTTGGGCAGGCTACCGGGACGACATTTGATGAGCAGCCGCACGTCTTTGTTGTCGTGCGGAAAGGCCTTGTAGAAGGCCGACCAGACTAGATCATATCCCTTGCGATTGCCGCGATCTGCCAGGGCCATGAACGTGTACGGCTGATTGTGCCGCTGACCGAGGATGGGTGTTTCTTCGGGATCGATGCCGCCCGGCACCACTTCGATAGGCACTTTAACGCCCGCGTCCTCGAACACTTCAATCAGCCACGGCGACGGCACGAGCAAAAGCGTTGATTTCTGGTTCACGCTGTCGGCCCATCCCGGCGGGAGTGTGCAGCTTTCGTGCATAGACCATGCCACCGACCGACCCGGCACATGGCGGAACTCATTGGGCGGTGAGATTTGCAGCGTGACGTGGCTGAAGTCCAGCCCTTGCGCCCGAAGATACCACGCTGGCTTGTCATCGAGAGTGTCCAATTCAAAGGGGTACACGCCGTGTCCGGCGCGGATAAGCTGCTGCGCAAAACCACGCGAGAAACGCCCGTATCCATCATAATATAGCCATTTGTACCCCCCGATATTCAGCTTCATAGCGCTATAGCTCCCTGAACGTGGGCTTGAAGCGGCTTAATTATCCGCTTGACACCTGAGTTTCCTAGCTCAGTGCCCATTTCCTCGCTAGGTTGCAACTGTAGGAGGTTGCGATGCTGTATATCCCCCATCCCTTCCGTTATTGCTACAAGTGCCGACAGTACAAGCCCTACACTCAATTTCCTAAGAACAGAAGCAAGCAAGACCATCTGGCCTCGGAATGCCATGAGTGCAACAGGAAGCACGTTCGCAAGTGGGTCAAGATGCAAGGATAGTCTCATTGCCCGCCCCATCCTGACCGCCGGAAGCGCGGGCCGTAGGGCGGCGCGTAGGTCAGCGACGTTGCCGGAACGCCGACTACCCACGGGATAGCCCGGACACGCGGCGGTTCGGGAACCATCGAGGCGAACAAGAACTGGTGGCTAGCGTTGGAAAGTACCTTGTAGTCCTCGACCATCTTTTCGATATTCGCTGTGATTTGCGATTTCTTTTCTGACGTTTGGCCTGCCGTATAGTCTGAGAAACGGCTAGCGTTGAATTGCAAGTCCAGTGCGTCGTAGTACAAACCGAGAAAGAAATTCGCAAGCGCCAAGTTATAGTTCGCGTTTAGCTCATCGTCCGTGAAAGCTGTCATACCACCTTGCGTTACCTCAAGGATTGCAATTGCAATTCCCGTACCAGTCAAGCCGGATGCGTTAACGGTGAGCATTGACTGTGCCGCATGTTGAAGGTTTCCCAAGAAGGACACGACATAGGGTGAGTTATTGTTGACTTGAACATTTCCCAAACCGATAGTCGAAAGCGCCGCTAGTGCATTTTGCAGCACGTTACTTCCGGCATTGTAAGACAACGCAGTGGTAGTTTGTCCGTTAAAGGTAGCTGTCCAGGTTCCTCCCGTAGCGTTGGAGATTAGGATTGACTGAACTTCAGACGTACCTTGATCGGCTATTTTTTGGCGTGCTAAAGCCAATTGACTCGCAGTCATTGACATAGCGCTATAGCTCCTTCTGGGGTATACTGTGAGGATATATCGGCTAGGTTCGCTACCGAAAAGTGGGACACATCCGACCACCTGCCGATTGCATCTCGGATGTCAGCACAAGGATGAGTGCTATGGATACCTCGACTAAGCGCTGTTCCGTTTGCAGCAATGAATTTCCGGCAACAACCGAATATTTCTACAAGAAAGGTGGACGCACTTCGCTGTTTGCGTGGTGCAAGAGATGTCACCTCAATCGCATTGCGCCGACAACTAAAGCATGGAACGTAGCGCACCCTGAACAATGCAAAATGCATCAGGAAAGATACCAGCACGGACATACACGTGCGAAGCATACTTACAGACCCACGAGTGAATGTCCGATAGAAGAACAAGAGAGACGGCGCGCAGCGGGTCGGACTCGGGATAGACGCCGCAGAGAACGGAACAGAGAAAAGGCCAAAGAACGGTCTAGGACATCTTTCGCCCTTTGGGTAAAACGGCATCCAGACCAAAGTCGAGCTAGGCGTCATAAGCGAGAAGCTCAAAAACGCAATCTCCCTGCCACGTTCACCGCTTTGGATTGGAAGCACGCCAAGCGGTTCTTTGCCATTAACGGCGTTGAGTGTTGCGCCTATTGCGGTCGTCCCATCGGCTTGTGGCATACGCTTGCTCAAGACCATTTCATCCCGCTGAGCAAAGGCGGAGCATACACTGCCGACAACATTATCCCGGCGTGTCACGGGTTCGACGGGTGCAACAACTCCAAATCCAACCGCGATCCAGTTGATTGGCTCACGGAACGCTTTGGCGCGCGCAAGGCAAAAGCCATCCTGAACCGCGTCCAGGATTACTTCGCCTTCGTTACCAATCGAGATAGTCACGACGACCTCAGCTAATGGTCGGGTTGGAGTAAGTTCCTGCGTTACCGGCTGAGAACTCGAAAGCTGCGCCCGCAAAACGAGACGAGCCGCAGCTAACGCCGAATTCCAACTCGAGATCTACTTCGGAAAGCGGGAACGTGGTGTTCCAGTCGGGTTTTTCCAGCACCTTCACGCCCAAGCCGAACGACGGACGGTAGTTAACGGCAAGCGCGTTCTGCACGTTGCCCTGTGCACCGGGGCGGAACATCGTACCGTAGCCTTTCGGGATTCGATAAGTCGCGTACAGCGAGATTTCGCCGTAACCGGAGTTGTAGACGCCGATGAAGCGCCCGCCGCTGGTCGGCGTGTAGCCGAACTGCCCTTCGATGAAGTACTGGTTGCCAGTCGTCTGACCGCCTCGGTCAACCTGCGTGCTGCTGATGCGGATGGGCCGCTCGTAGTTGGTCAGGGCCAGGATGGTCTGCACGTCAAACTCCGACACATACGCCTTGTACGTGCCGCCCAGACCGTGCTGCGAAATGTTCTGCGCAGTCAGGTCGAGCGCGTCGGCGTAGGTGTAGTTCGCCCCGGTGTTGGGGTTGTTGACCGTGCTATCGTAGGCGGTGTAGTGCTGGTGAGAAGCGGTGAACACCTGCCCGTTCCACTGCGGCGGCGCATACTGAAGCGTGCTTGACCCGTCGCACCAGCCCACATCGTAACCGGGTGTGGAACCGAGCGCGTTCTCGGTGTTGTTGAGCATTCGGGTCAGGAGCGCCTTGTCCCACAGGTTGCGCAACATCTGGTTGCCAGCGCGGACTTCGGCCAGGATGTACTCCGGGTCGGCGTCCTCCATCGCTCGCCAGTCGCCGCCGATGGCGTAGCTGTACACCTTGCGGTCAATCATGTGACCGACGATGTTGGCGCGTATCAGTTGCGGACGAGCGCCACCGGACACCACTTCCATATCGGGGATAGTGCCGCCGTTGGGATACACGATGTCAATCTTGGTGGTCGGGTAGAACGCGTCGCCCCACACCGTCACCATTTCTTCGTTGAAGTCCTGTGCGCCAGCGCCAATCATGGCGCGTAGCTGCTCATAGGTGATATTGCCCTTCAGTTGGACGAGGGCAAGGCGTCCGCCGTCCACACCAGCCGGGATAGGCTGATTGGCGGCGAGAACTCCGTGAAAAGCCTGTGCTAATGCCATTGATGTCTCCTTTACGCCGTGCTAGCCGGTGCTGATTGACCAGGACGGACGAAGAGAGAGTGCGGCGACTGCGCGTTGCCAACGATGAAGTCGTACACGCCGCCCGCTGGCGCTGCCGTGTCCAGACCGCCAGCCACGGTTTTCGAGACGTACAGCATTTGCCCATCCACGAAATCCACCGCGCCGATAAAGCCGAACACCGGGCCGGAGATGGTCACTGAACACCAGCCGTTCAGCCCGACGGAGGTTTCGCCGTACTGGTTTTGCAGGCCCGTGACGATACCAAAAGCGTGGCCCGCTTTGGCCGATGACCCGATGGCCTGCTGAACCTGATCGTTGTCATCGAGATACACCACGTCGCCCAGATTGACGGTTCCGCCAGCTTGCTTATCCACGATAATCGAGCCGCGATCCCAGGTGGCACTAATGGTGTTGCGAGAGGTAATAGTGATTGCTGTCATTGACCTTCTCCTTAATGCGGCGCGACGAAGCCGCGCGCGCGCTGTGCAGCTTCGTCCGTATAACGCCCGGTCTTGGGGTCGTAGCCGTAGGACGCACCCGGTTGGCTCGTCTCACTGACACCGACCCGCGCTGCGCCGCCGGACAGGGCCACCTTGAGCATGGCTGCCTGCGGTTCGTACTTGGGCCACGCGGCGCTGGCTGCCGCTTCGATGTTTTCGAGCTTCTGACCACCGTCCATCGCCGCCATCTCTGCCACGATGTACATCTTGAAATTGTTCTGAGCAGAAGCCATCACCGGCTGATTTTCCGGGCGGCGAACTTCCCAGGTAGCAAACGGACGAGCAGCGGCTGCGTTCATGGCGCTGTCGAACTCGCGCTGCTTAAACTCGGCGATAACGGCGCGGTCTTGTTCCCGTTCCTTCTTCTGTTCGGCAATCAGGCTTGCCATTTCCGCAACCTGCTTTGCCATCTCTGCGACTTGCTTGCTGTTGTCGGTCATCTCAGCGGCGGGGGTCGCTGCTGGCATGGTCTGTCCTCCAAATTCCTTGACGTAACATTCGCTGATGTGCTGGCGATGCCCCATAGGGAGCATCTCGTTCACGGCGCTCGGCTCCATCTCGCGGCAGCGCATTTCAGCGCAGTGCTGGCGCGTGGCGTCGGGCATCATCTCGTAGACAGCGCTCGGAGCCATCGTCTTGATATGGTCGGCGGCGATACTGTGCCGTTCCTCGGCTGTCATTTCCGTAACTGGCTTGTCGGCCATAGGTTCCTCTCTCATCTCACTGGTTGTCTCAAACTGACCGCCCAACGCTTCGAGCGCCGCACGCTCCATCGGGGCGAAGTCAATTACCTCAAGGTTCAATCCCCTCAGGTTTTTCGTGCCATCGGCGTTGCCCCCGAATTGACCCTTGCCCCAGATGGAATTAGACAGCGTACTGCCCGCAGCTTTTCGCCGAATGACCATCTCATGAAAGGGCGTATTTCGGTATACAAAGGCTTTGCCAAAAAGCGTGTCGCCATGCTGAGCCGCGCCGACCCAGATTGCCACGTCGTCGGGGAACTCCCACGATGAATTAGCTTCGCTGACATGCCCCTGCCGACCGGCTGGCTTTTTGGTGATGACCTGTTCACGGATGTTGTCGAGCAGCGGTTGGTCGTACTTCAGGTTGTTGTCCGATACGGCGTTGAGTTTGCCTAGTGGTCGCACCACAAACAGCGGCTTCGGGTCAGGGACGCTCCCCGTCCCGTCGCAGTTAACGCAGCCTTTACCGCCGCAATCGGGGCAGGTCATGGCAATGAGGGCGTCGTAGTCCACGCCGGGGGCAATCGGCACATCGGGAACTGGCCCCTTGAAGGCAAAGGAGGGCGTAGACAGCCGGATTTCGTGAACGGGTTTCTCGTCGGGCTTTTTGCCGGAATGAGATAGGCAATACTCGGCTTCCGCGCCGCTGTAGAACTTGTTAATGGCGGCGGCAATGCGCCCCTTGACGCCCGCCAGGTCGGCGTCAGGAATGTCGGCTTTGTTGCCCTCAAGACCCGTTGTCACTGCCTGCACTGCCGCATGTTCGGCGTCGTCAATCGGCAGTTTCTTCTCGCCCTTTTGCGGTTCGTAAGCAAATTCAGTCATAGTTAACCGCCTGACCTGAAAAGTAAGTCGGTGAAGCGCTTCGAGAGCGGCCCCACAATATCCGTAACGGCCTTCTTTGATGCGCCTATTGCCTGCTCAACCAACTGGCGCAGCTTAATCACGACCGCTTTAGCGTCCGATACTTCGTTCCAGACTACCGAACAAAGACACCACGGGTGGAAAATCGGCATGTGCGATGGGTCGGACTTGGGATACGGCCCGCCCGCCTGCTGTACGTCGCACTCGTCATATTCTTTGTGCGACGGCGACACCCTCGGAGAGTACGTTTCAACGAACGGATTACCTTGCGCAGCCAACCAGTCGGCCCGATGACCTGCCGCCGCCGTCTCCGACACAGCTAACCGCATGGCCTCGTAGCCGCCTTTGCCTTCCACGAGGAACGCTTCTAGCCCACGCGCCATGTCTACCACTGGTAGACCCCGCGCAATCGCCCCGCTCAGGTAGGCATCGAGCTTGGCTCGCATATCACCGGCGGCGTTCCAGATGCGGTCGCTCAGCTTCTTGCCGTCCGACCCGACCCACAGATGCAGCGGGTCGTAGTCCATGCCGTCATCGTTCTCGTTGACCGCTGTTCCCGCGAACGGCGTCAGCGTGGCGAACTCGTACATTCGCCGTAGGTCATCCGGTAGGTACTTGCGCATCATGGCGGCGTGTCGTTCCACGGCAGCGGTGGCGGCAGAGCGCATCAGACCATACAGCGCCGCGAAGTAATCCGAACGAGGGATGATTGCGCCCTGCTGCACGACGTAGGGTTGCAGCGTGCCGTCCTGGTGTGGACGCCCTAGCATGGCATGGGTGACGAGGCGGGCAATGCCGTGCTGAACAACGGCTAACTGCGTAATCGGAATGAGGCCGTTAGAGGCGGCGTTCTGAGACAACAAATGAGACAAGTTTGCCACGAGCGGCGCGATAAACTGGTCGCGCAAGGTCGGTTCGACAGCACTTAGTACGTCAAGGCGGGCCATTTCAGGCGTGCGGCTCATCTCGTTGACCGACGCCGTGCGCTGGTAGCTAAAGCCGTCCTGTATGGCAAGATGCCGTACCGCCAAATCGCGGGCCTGCCGCTGCCACTCGCGGTCAGAGAGGGCGCTGGTCGCCAGTTGTTTTTCGGACTGACTTACTGCGCTGTCGAACTGGCTAAGAACGAGCGCCGCCAACGGTTCGGACGGCGCGGGCATCTTGACGACGTAATCCACCGGCAAGCCCTTCTCCGTCACGCCGACCACGCGCATGGTCAGGCCGTAGCGGGCGGCGAGGGCCAGGTCTTCGCCACTGAAAGAAAGTCCCTGCGGGTGATTATGAATTAACTCGCCTCCGCAGGCCCGGTCTAGTTCCTGCGGCGTGAACGACACGCTGTTGCTGTCGCCCGTGCGCTCCACGATAAGGTTGCCGCGCAGGTCGAACAGGGCGGCGTGTTCCTGGGCATGGTCGGCGCGGATAGCCTGAGCGAAGTCGTTAATTGCCACTGCTGCCCACCTCGCCCTGCCAGACCTGCGCACCGACTATGGACCAGGGATCGCCCACGTTGCTCGGATTGCCCTTCTGCTGGTTGAGCAGCACGGGCGCGGGGTAATCCGTCCAGAACGGCATCCCGTCGTTGTTGCTTGGATAGTCGGATGCTTTCGCCGCCTCAAGCCGCGCCTGCTTCAGTCGGGCGTCGTATTCGGCGTACTGCGGTAGACGCTGCGGCGTGCCTTGCGCTCGCGCTGACGTGGCCGCCGGGTCATCAAAGTAGCCGGACAGGGCAATAACGTCCTCATCGGTAATCTTGCCGGTGGAGGACAGGAAGCTGCCCCACTGGTACTTGATGAGACTATCGCCCTGGTCGATGTCGGGCCATTCAATCTTGACCGGGCCGAGGACGATGGACGGGTTGAGCAACTTATAAGTGCGCAGCCAAATATCAATCAGTTCCAGCAGCCCGCCCCGCGCCTCAATGCCGAGTGTCGGGTCAGCGCCCACGCCTTCGAGTAACAGGCGACGGAACTTGATGTACTGCGCAAAGGGAGGCTGCTGCGTCTCGGTGGACGCTTTCGAAGAACTAATCGCCCCGCCCCACACGTACTCCGGGATGCGCGTGTGGTTTAGTAGCAGGAGGAAAAGCTGCCTGATAACATCAAGACTGTCCTTCGTAAAGCCGACCGGCGGGGCGACCATTTTCACGTCGCCGCCCTTGCCAAGAATAATGGCGAGATTGCGGTCAAAGCGGAGCAGGTTGCGCGTCTGACTGTTGCCGTTTTCGTCCTGGTAGGTTTCCTGCGTGCTGTTCAGCGCCAGCGTTTCGGCGGGATTGTCCAAGCCGACGAAAGCGGGCGTCGGATTGCCGAGCATCTCCACGCCGTCGGTCGTCTTGTACATCAGGTTGTCGTAGCGGTACATAATCGGCAATGCCGCTTCGTACAGCACGTGTCCGTGAATTTCGTTAGGGCCACGTTCGTTGGCAAAATGAACCATCGGGATACGCCCTATCAAGTTCTCGTACACATCCACCACGTCGGCCCGTCCGTCGTAGTAGTGAACCGTGACGGTTCGCTCGGTGTCGGTGTACTCATCGGTGACGATGCTGCCGATGTACTTGGTGCGGACGGTCACTTTCAGAATTTGCCGATAATCCGAGGCGCTGTAGGCCACATTGACCGTCTCCGGCGAAGCCACGCTGAACGTGCAGTCGGGGTTGATGAACACGTACTGGTCGCCAAGCGCGTAGCTATCCACTACGGTATTGATGAGGAAGCCCTGCTCTCGTTCCAGCATCCGGCGCAGTTGCATGTTGGTGTAGTCAATCGGGGAGCCGGTCACGGCGGTCGGCTTAGCGGGCTTGACGACCGCCGCCGCATGGAGCGCTTTGGTCGGCTTGCCGTCCTCGTGAACGCTCTCGGTGTCCGTCGCCGTGCTTTCCACGAGCGCCGCCGAGATGCCGTCCCCGAAGGCGTAGCTGGCGATGGTCTGGCAGATGGGCGTGGCGAACAGGCCGCCGATTTCAAGCCCCGGCGCTTTGCCGCGCCGCAGGTTATCGTAAAAGACATAATCTACAAGCGAAGTGTCTTTACTAAGAAGAATTCTAGAAGCCCACATGGGCTTCACCATCGACCAAATACCAATAATTTCGGCTACGCGGCGCGGCGAGAGGGACTTAGCTATCCCCCTCGCTAGTTCCGCAACAGTGCGGCGTGGCGGCTTACCGGGAACGAGTGCCATTTAGCTGTTCTGCATGACCAACGACACGCTCTGCACGAACTTACCGACGAACTCGCCGCTGGTAATCTTGTACCACTTGGTGCCGCTCGGTGACTGCGCGGCGTCCAGCGTGACCGGCAGCACCGCGCCACGGGTCAGCTTGCCAACCACCTGAGCGTTATCAGCAGGCGAGGCGTACACGTCCACGCTGTCCCAATTGGTCGTGCCGTGCAGGATGGTGGTCGAGGCGGGCGCGGGTGCGACGTAAGGCGGCGGCGCGGAGACGATAGCGGCGTCCACGTCGGCAATAAGCGCCTGCAACTTATCCTTGAGGGTAACGAGCGCCTGAACAGCGCGGGGATGATAGGTGTTGGTCGGGTCGGGAGCCATAGGGTAATCTCCTAAACGCAAAAACCTTCTGGTAGTAAGCCTAGAAGGTTGTTGTGTTATTCACAATGGCGCAATTGTTCGGACGAACGTTCTAGTCGAACGGCGGCGGCGTCCATTCCGACTTGACGACGATAAGTTTGCCGTCGCGCCGCTCCAAAACGCCCTGTCCTTCGAGGTAGGTCAGGTGAAAGTAGAGCGTGGTCTGGCCGATAGCGTAACCGTGTTTGTGCATCTCAGTCAGCAAATCGCGGAGTGAAGGGCTATTTCCCTTGTGTTCAGCGGCGTACTGGCACAGCACCTCGAAGATTTCGCTGCGGCGCGTCACGGCTGCTTTATTTCTTCATGGTCGTAGTTGTCTCTGATGTGCGCTCGAAAGAACGCACCGATGGACGTGGCCTCGCGGAGCCGCCGGTACATGTCCGGCTCGACGGCGCTGTACACGAACACGCGCTTGCCGCGGACGAATTCCACTTCGAGGGTGCGGTCGGTTTCGGAGTATCCGATGGAGAGAATGTCTGTTGAATGTACGGGCGTTCGGTTCACCACGTCCTCCGCGCCAGCGCCGCCTCAAGCCGTGCCACGAGTTCGCGCAGTTCGCGGCCACGGGCGGCGTGCTCAGCTATCGATAGAAAGTCGCCGTGGTCGGTGAAGACCACAATACCGCCCGTTAGAACGTACCGCGTTGCCACGCTAACCGAGGCGAACGAGAAGTTGCGGTCTGCTCCAACAAGCGTTACTTGTGTCCCCAGAGAGTTTACACTGAACGGGTCAGCAACAGCAGCGGCGACAGTTCCATCAGTGTCAAGCGCCATATAGAAGTGTGTCATCGCGTGTACTCCGGGCCGAACGGCGCGAACGGCCCGCACACGTCGGGCGAGAGCGGCTGTTCGCCCATGAACGGCACAACATCGAACTTGACCGGATGAATGTCAGGCGGAAAGTTCACTTCCGGCGGTCCACCTGCCGTCACCTGAGCGTGACTTTGGTATTTTCGCATATTTCGCATAATTCCGGCGTCCCCAATCCAGGAATAATGGAATAAATGAATATCTGGCTCCGTCGGGCGTAGTACCCGATAATCAGGGTCAAGCGTATGTTCCGAAAGGTTGTGCCGCCCGAAAGACACGCCCTCATGCCGAAAACCTTGCACAACAATACCGCACCGGAGCCGCCAGCAGCGAGCTTGCCCGTCTGGATAGATGTCGCCACGGACATGCAGCCGGTCATGGGCGAACTCATGGCGCGGCAAGACAAGTAGCGTGGCCTCATTCTCTAACTTCTGGCACATCAGATTAGCCGCCGTTGGAAATAGGCACTCGTCACCGTCCACGCGGCACGCGGCGTCGTAACCCAACCGTTCGGCCTCGTTGAACACCTTTGTAGCGAAATCGCCCCAGTTGTAGCGCCATTCGTCCACGATAACGTGCGCACCGATAGATTGCATGTACTCCAAACTACCATCGGTCGTCTTGGGGTCAGTGATAGCCACGATGCCCGCAAAGCTGTCCTTGAATACCGGTAGGTGCAAGCGGAGGAACGGGAGTTCATTCGTGAACATGAGGACGAGTGCCAGTCTCACTTCTTTGCCTCCCGCGCTTTCACGGCTTCCGGCAGCGCCCGCACAAGCGCGAAAAGAAGTCGCCCCGCCGCGCCGTCGTCAAGCACGCCGTAGCCGTCGTAGATTTTTATCATCACGTTGCCAGCCAGATGGGGCGGCGCAGTTAGCACGGACACCTTGAACGTCAGGTCGTCGGCAATCACGGTCGCCTCGCCGTACAGGGGTTTGTCAATTGCCATTGGGCTTGTCCAGTCCGTACCGCCTGTCCCAATCCGCCACGCACTCGCGCATCACGTCCAGCATTTCTCGCATCTCGTCACTGTTCGGGTTGGTGCCGTAACCGCCGCCATTGACGCATACGCCTTCCTTGACGACGGCGATAATCAGACCGCCCGGCTTCATGGTTCTGCCGGGAAACGCCTCGTTGTGTTCCTTCTGAACGAACGCCAGCGGCGAAGGTTGCTTATCCCAATGTTCCATACTTCACTCCTTCTCTATTGCGACGAACGCGACCGTGAAATAATGCTCGTGCGGCAGCGTGCTAATCTCGCGGTGCAGCACCTTGTACGGCGCGATGAGGGCGGAAAAGGTTTCCTCCGAGTAGACGCGATAAAAACTTCCGTCCGTCTCGCTGTAATCTTTTCCGCGCACAGGGTCATATTCGGTCGTCAGCAGCAGCAGCCCGCCGGGACGCAGGCACCGCATCATCTCGCGCATGGCGAGTGCGTCGTCGTGAACGTGTTCGATAGTCGATATGCAGGTGATTTTGTCCAAATCATCGTCGGGGTACTGGATGGCCTGCAAATCCACTTTGTCTGTCCACAGCGTTACGTGCGGCAAGTACGAGGACAGTTCCTCGATGGTGTCACGCCACGCCTGCGGCGGCGGAACGTTGCGGGCGAAGTCGCGCTCTGCCCAATAAAAGTTGTCGGACGCCGTAATGATACTCACGTAGCGGCTGAGAAACAGCGGCCAGAAAGTTAGCCACGAGCCTACGTCCAGCACGTGGTCGGTGTTCTTGAAGTCGCCATAGCGGAGGCACATCTGACTGTCCCACGAGCGCCAACCCACCATGTAACCGGCTTCCAGCGCCCGTGAGTAGTCCGTCGGCGGCAGCGCGGCGAAGAAGGCCATCGTCTGCGCCACGAAGTCGGCGTAGGGCAGCGCGGCGAGGTCGGCGGGCGTGGTCATAGTGACATCCTGCCCGCGCCAGACCATCCCGATATGTCGAAGCCGTCCGGGAACTGCTTGCGCAAGGCCCACATCAGGGCGTTCACGGTATCGTTGTTGTAAGGGTCAACCGTCAACCACAGGAAGCTGCGCGCCCCGACCACGGAGACGGGCGTCGGGGTGGCGGTCAGGAAGTCGATAACCGGTTGTCGAGGAAACACCGTCGCACTCATCAGGGTGATAGTCGCTTTGAGGGTTAGCGCCGCCTCGTTCTCGTCGTCGGCAATGTCGCGGTAGGTGGTAATCATCGCTTCCTCCGTCTGGGCGTCGGCTTGCGCGGCGCTCGCTTACGTGCTTCCTGCGCTGCTGCCGTGAGCGCGGCTGAACGCGCCGGGTCGTCCGTGGCGGCGGCAATGGCATCGGTAACGTCCGCATAGTCCGTTTCCACGTCCTCTAGCACGTCATTCCACGGGTCAACGTCAATGGCAGCAGGGTCGGTGTTCCAGCGCGTGTTCAGCGCCGTGAAGATGCCCCGGTCGGTCATGTTCCAAGGTGGCTTGCTCAGAACCTCGTGCGGCTCGTCCGTGACCGTGAAGCCGAGCGCCGTGAGCCGGTCGAGGACGGGCTGGAACTTCTCGTGGGTGACGTGGCGCTCACCGACGATGTAGTGGACGCGCTTGAGCGTATCGTCGGCGGCGTGGAACAAGATGTCCATTTCGCTTCCCTCGACATCCAATTTCAATAGAGAGATGTACTCATAATCGCCCGTCATGAGTTCTTCCAGCATCACCTTGTCGGAAACGATGACTGCTGACCCCTCAACGGCATCGGACGCCTTAGCAAGATAATGACCACCGCTGTTGATTGGGTCAACGGTCAGATAATTCAGCGTAGGGTCGTAGGTGAGCGCCGCCCTCACCGCAATTACGCCGTCCAGGTGTTCGGTGTTCCGCCATGTCAGGTCGTAATTGCCCAGCTCCGGCTCAATCGCCAGCACGCAGCAGTCCGGGTACAGGTGCTTGACCCATGCCGCGAAGTCACCTAGCATTGCTCCGGCGTCAATGACCGTCGTCAGCGGGAAGTCAGGCAGCGGATACGACTGCGCCTCCTGCACCGCGTGGCGGTCGGCAGGGCCGTACTGGTTCGTGCGGGTCAGCACAGTGACGCCGTTGAACGTGTACGGTTCGTAGGGCGGGCGCGGCGCGACTTTGCGATACACGTAAGTCAGGTCGTCCTGCTCAACCAGTTCAAGGCTCTCTGCGAAACTGGCGACCGCCTCAATGACCATCGGACTGTTGCTATCATGGGTTGCCACCAAGCCGCCGTCAGTGACGTGAGGGAGCCACGCCTCAAGGTCAGCCGCCGCCTGCCCGTGGTCGCCGTCCAGGAAGAACAGCGAAATGGGCTTGTCCCAGACCGCCGCAGCCTGAAGGGAGCGCATGTTTACCGGTTGGACGCGGGCGGATAGGCCGAACCGCGCCACGTTGGCCGTCCACGCCTCACGGTCGGCGTCTCCAAACGGGTAGTTGTCGGACGGGATGTGCGGGTCAACGGAAAAGACGGGCACATGAGCGTGCAGCGCCAGGGCAATCGTTGATTTGCCCCGAAAGCAACCCACCTCGACTATCACGCCGTCGGAAATCGTCGCCGCGAGGCGGTTCAGAAGCCGAATTTCGCCCGGAAACATGAAATTGTCGTACAGGTCGAACACCAGTTCAATTCCCATCAGATTTCAACCCTTCTCAGTGGCGGGATGATGACATACTGCGCGTAAGCTTGCATACTGACGCTAATCACCCATCCAATCAGGATGCTCAGGTCGCGGTCGCTGCAATGTTCCTTGCGCCCTTCGGCAACCGCCAGTTCAATGGCCTTATCGAAATACTCATCGCGGCTTGGATTTCTTTTCGTCTCACTCCACTCCACGAAAGCATCACCGGAACGGTTCATGACCCGGCTCATTTTAGCGGGGTCGTCGTAAGCCAGATAAAAGCAAACCTTACCGTTGCCTTGCCCGAAGTCCAGCGGCCTTGCGTCGTCCGGCAGCACACTATCGTAACTTAGCCACAACTTGCCGTCCCAAACGCCCAGACTGACCGTATCGCCCAACGGCAGAAATTTTACCGCCGGGTTGCGTTCGAAGGGGCCGTTGTTCCACAGTTCCATGTCGGGCGGCAGTTTCGACAGCGCCCGCACGAGGTCAGCCACAGTTAGTGTCATTAGCGTTTCCCCCCATTGCGCACTCTCCACGCCAGTTCGTCCGTTCGCTCAATCGTCTGCCCCGGTGACAGCGCCTTTTGCAAGGTCGGCGCAACGAGGCGCGGCACGTCCAGCGCCTTCCACAGGCCGTGCGCCACCTGGAACATGGACGTGCCGCCCCGGTACACGCACTGCACGGCCAGCGTCCAACTGCTCGCCGCGTCGTCGTGCGAGCCTTCCGGCGCTTTGAGCGTGTTCACGTCGATGATGGACAGTTGCAGTATCGTTACGCGGTCGAACAGGATAGGTCGGCAGGCTTCCAGGTGCAGCCCGCCCGCCTCGTCCTTCGTCTCGCCAATCACTTCCGCCAGCGCCTTCTCGCCCGTGTCGTACAGGGCGTTCTTGGAGCGCTCCGACGTCACCCACCCGGCGTCCCGCTCGGTGTTGCCGCGGCGGTTCATGCCGCGCCGCAGATTAGCCCCGCGCTCCTTCGACTGTGCGAGGAAAGCGTGACCGTGGTTGTTCAGTTCGAACAAGTCGGCGGCGTTGTTGTAGTAAAGCGACAGGTCGTAGGCGTAGTTGGCAAACTGCGTCGGCTCCACCTTGTTCTGAATAACGGCGCACTGCTCCAGTGTCTCGGCGTCCACGACACAAGCGAAACTGTCATCGCTATCGGTCGTGCCGCCCGCCGGGTCAGCGCCCAGCCCGTAAGTGCGGTCGGGGCGGGGCAGGATATAGAGCCTGAGGCCCGGTATCTGCGGAGCGTCGGCGGGCGTCAGCAAGGGGTCGCGCACTTGCGACACCGCCCGCAGCCAGGCCGGGCTGTAGCGCACGCTCAAGCTACGCGCCGACAGCGCCTCATCCGCCGTGCGCGGGTAATGCTTGTAGAGGCGGTCGAGCGTGCCGTAAGTCGAGAGCGCTTCTTTCTCCTGTTCGGCGTACCACTCCGCCGTGCGGTTGGGATTGTCGAACACGCCGAGGAAGGCAAAGCCCCACAAGCCGCCGCCCGCCATCGCCACCCGGCACAACTGCTGGAAGTGCGAGCCGGGCGTGTCCTCGTTGCGCGTCGAGAGGACAATCAGCGTGTTATCCCCGGCGTCGATGGTCGGGCGCACGTTGGAGATGAGCAGCGCCAGGTCGTCGGTAAAGTCGGCCTCGTCAATGACGACATCGGTGGCGGCGTTGGAGCGCCCGCCGGAGGAAGCCGGGAGTGCCTGGGCGCGGCTGCCGTTCGCCAGCCGGAACTCGTGGGCGCTGTCGGCGGTAATGTCCTGCTGCAACCACGGCGGCAGTCTGTCGTACATGCCGTGCAGACGCTCCAGTAGTTTTATAGCCTCATCGTCGCGCTGCGAGAACAGCAGCACTTCCCGTATCGGGCGGAACAACATCTTATGCAGCTTATCAGCCACCACCAGCCACGTCAGGCCGTTCTGCCGAGCCTTGAGGATAGCCAGGAACTTATGCAACGCGAAAGCACCGAGTGCCCGCGCCTGCGCGTCCCACAGGGCGAACGGTATCCACGATGCACTCACGTTGTCGTAAATCTGGCAGTAGTGACTGATGAAATACGCGCTGTCGGCGGCGCAGCGCTCCCGTTCGGCGGCCACCTGCGTCTTCGTCGGCGGACGCGGGCGGGCAAAGGCGGCGTCGGCCAGGAAGGGCAGCAGGTCGGCGGGTAGGCGGTCAGGCAAGGTCGGCGTCCTTCTTCGGCAAATACCCGCAGCCAATAAGGCGTTCCGTCAGGTCAGCAAAAGCCAGAGGACCGAAATTGTGCCCAGGGTGCGGGAATGGCATCTCAAGGCACTCCGGGTAGCCAGCTTGAGAAACTTCTACAGCGCGGGCAATCGTGTCAACGCCGCTCCGCAAGAGCGCATTGCTTGTACGAGAACGTATCTTTAGCTCCACGAAAGGGCCGCGCACCGCGATATATTTGCCCGCCTCAAGCGAAGGCATATCGTACAACTCCTCGATAATCTTTGCCTTGCCGTACCTCCCTATCAAAACGCGCAGTTCATCGCGCAGCGTCATTCATCCTTCTTCTGCTGGTAAGACAACGGGGATACCCCACCTAGTTTTTTCTTCGCCTGCGCTTTGTTGAATGCAATCCGTTCGGCAGGCGTCATCTCTCGCTGTATTACAACTGGCGCAGGTTGTATTACATCTTCCGCCCCGTTGCCATTTTGTAATACATTTTTGGACGGCTCAGGTGATTTATGTATTACAAGTTTTACCTTGCGACCCTTCGGCGGCTGATTTTGTATTACATCTGGCACGGGTTGTAATACATCAGGGATGGAGTAGGGCGGGTTGTAATACAACCGCAGAGCAGTCCGCCAGACCTGCGACCGCTGGCGTTTCGGAATGATGGACAGCCGTTCTAGCAGGTCGGCGTCCTTATCCGTGTTCAACCGCAAAGTAACTACCACCGTCGCCATTTGTAATACATTCCTTCCGATGTAATACAAAAAGTGTAATACAAACGTTCTGGCGCGTCAAGCTTTGAGTCAAATTTGACCCAATTCCCCAATTGGGGAAATCCGCCCTTTTGCGATTTTTCGCGGCGCAAAATTTCCGCGCCCGGTTCATTTCGCCCACACCCAGTACACGGCGTAGCCGAGCACGACCACGTCCAGCAGTATCCAGAACGCACACCAGAACACCCACCACGGCAGGCTCTCTTCAAGGCGGTCGGACTTTATCGGCTCTGGTTGCACAGCAGGGACGCGGGACGGCGCGTGTTCGGCGGGGATATGCGGCGGCGGAATTAACCGTCCATCGACTTCAACGCGCATGTCCGCCAGTTGCCGGTTGTAGGCAGCCTGCGCCTCGGCAATCTGTCGTTCGTAGTCGGCCCGTGCATCGGCAAGGGAGCGCTCGCGGGGCGGCTTCGGTTCAATGGTCATGGCGTCACGTCCTCGAACCGGTAGCCGGGCGGCACCACGGGCAGCGCTGTGACCGTCCAGCCCGCCTGCCGGAACTGCGCTACGATGCTCTCGTGCTCGGCCAGCCACACGACCAGACCCTCGTCGTCACGCGGGCCGGGAAAGTCGAGCAGGCCCATCTTCAGACGCTCATTGATTATCGTCACTATGGCCTCGCGCAGCGAAGCCTTATACTCCACCGCGCGAGGGCGCACCTCGGCGGGCGTCAGCGCGTGGACGATACTGCGCTCCTTCGCCCGCTTTGCCATCTCCTGCGGGTCGTCACCGTTACGCTGTCCGTACTCGTGCCATGCGGCGGCGAAGTCCAGATTGTCGATGTCCATCTTCTACCTCCCGTAATCCGTGCAATTTACCTTGTCTATCACCGGGTTAACGCCGAAGAAGCCGCACATCTGCCCGACAGTCAAGATGCCGTAGTCAGTCGGTTCCATGACCTCGAACGCTTGTAACGCGCCGCTCGGTAGTTGTACTGCGACGTAATCCCCGCCGCGTTCCGTCCATAATCGTTCGACCGTTCCGATAGCGATAGGCAACGCGGGATGCGCATTGATAGCTATCAGGAGCAGCAGAAGGGCTACCAGACCTGCGGCTAAACCCGCCACATTGTCATCATCCATTCGTTAGCTCCGTTCGTAGCTCGTGCGGGACGAGCGCCCTTTTGATTTTCTGCGCCGGATCGCCAGCGCCCTCACAGGAACTATTACCCGGCGGCCTAAAGACATGCGTTTACTTGCGTTCTGTCCCTATGCCCGCCCCTATGTGGTTGGCGTCCTACTGCCGTTAGAGGTTACTTCCGATAAGAGTATTTATCAGTAGTGAACATCACTCGCCCTTATCGCCTAGCGCCTTGTCCTCGCCGCGTGCCAGCGCTGGCACCACGTTAGCGAGTCGTGGTAGATGCGCCTCTATCGCTGCCATGATGTCGTCGAGCGCTTGCACTGGGTCCAGGTTAGCGCGGGCGCATAGAGCGTCATAGCGCAGCATGGCAACCTCTAGCTCAGGCCGTACGCCGCTTAGCTTGTTGAGGTGCGTCCTGGCTATTCCCCCTACCACGGCCAGGTCACGGGGCATGGCTGATCTCATCTTGTCGGTTGAGGTTAGTTCGTCTAGTGCGAGGTCTTCGACACGTTGCCATTTAGATGTTACCGCTTGCTTGCCGTCTAGTGCGGCTTGTTGGGCGTGCTCAATGCTCACAGTAGGCTTAGGCACAATGGCGCGTGCTTCGTCGTGCAGTTCGTCGTGCCAGCGTGCCAGTGTGCCAGTGGCGACATCGGCATTAAGGACAGCGCGCGCTGCGTTTAGGCCGTCCTCACTGAGAGGATGCTCCCGACCAGCGTGAAGCATGGCAACCACGGCGTTAAGCTTTTCCTGGCTTGTCCAAGCGCGCGGGCTGGCACGTTTTCCAGTTCGCTTACTTTCGTCGGGTTCACTGCTTTGGGTACTTTGTACACTATCCGCGCTTGCCCTACGCGCAGCGCTACGCACGGGCGCATCGGCAGCGCTACGCACCGACGGCACCGCGCTAGAGCTTCCCGCGCTTGTGCTTCCGCGCTTGCCGCGTGTTGCGCTTGTTCTACGTGCCATAGTCCCCTCGCTTATCGTTGGCCGCGATTATGGCGCATCGCGCAGTACAGCGCAACGTGCTAGGCGCTTTCATCGGGCAGCGGCGCATAGGGGGTATCGGCAGCAGCACCTACAACAGGCTTGCTAGGCCAATGGTGGTTGCCTCCTCGCTTAGGCTGTTCTACTGGCGTGCTAAGCATTGTAGTCAATCCGTCTCGGATGACTTCGGACATTTTTCGATGCTGGTTAAAAGCCTGTTGACGTAGTGCCTCATAGGTACTTTCGTCAATCAGGAATGTAACCCGCTTGAGTTTTTCAGGCATAGGTTTTACTTCCTCCTGTTTTTAACTCTAATCCGAGATTGTCAGATTGTCAAACACGAGTTTTAGCAATTTACAAATTGGGGTATTGACAAGATTATCATTATGGATTATTCTTATGACAGTGAAGGAAAACAACAGCCCCGACGAACGAACCACGGCGGGATGAACGGGAGTGACCGGCTCCAAAGGCGCGAAAGCGAACAAACAAGCGGCGACCAGCAGTTAACGTAACACTGCACGATAAAAGCGTTTTTGACGGATTAAATGAAGATAACCAGCGATTAACTAGCACGAACGGTTAACCGCTGGATTGAAACAACATAGGATAGCGAACCGTTGTTTTGTTCGCTATCCCATTGTCGCTTTAATCAAAAGGGCAATAAATGACAGTAGAAATCACGCTCACAAGGGGCTACACAGCTTTGATTGACGATGATGATAGAGAGTTGGCGCTTCACAAATGGCATTCCCGTGAAGATGCGACAACAGTGTATGTAATTCGCAGTACTCCACGGATTAATGGAAAGCAGCAAACCGTTCTTCTCCATCGGTTGATAATGTCAAGGATGATAGGTCGCCAACTCGGTACACAAGAATTCGTTGACCACATCAACCGGAACGGGTTAGACAATCGGCGCGAAAATCTACGGTTAGCCACCAGTTCCGAGAATTCGCACAACAGCCGAAAGCATGTTGACAACACATCGGGATTTAAGGGAGTGACGCGCGATAACAACAAATGGAAAGCGCAGATATGCGTTAATCGCAAGGTTATCCATTTAGGAAACTTCAACACTCCCGAAGAAGCACACGCCGCGTATGTAGAAGCGGCATTGAAGTATCACGGAAAATTCGCAAGGAATGAATAGGATAACCAACCATGACACAACAAATTGACCTTCGTTTTGACAGCATCAGCGCGTACAACTGCGCAAAGAAGCTTGTTGAAAAGCACGGCTTTACGCTTTCCGTTGTCGTGATCAGCGGCTTGCAATTCTATCGCCTCACAAAGCAAAGCGCCTAGACGGTCAAGGTCTAAGCGCTTATGCACCACAGAAAGCAAAATGTTCTACCACGGAGGATTGTACCATGTTCAGCTTACGAAGTCTATTCGGCAAGAAAAGTCAACCAATTGTAGACAACACGCCAGCGGCAAACCCGCACGAACGGCTGTTATCGCTGATGTCCTGGCACTATGCCCGCGCCGAACACTACCGCGCCACGTATGACGCGACGCGGGATATGCGCTCGTACAGCTATTACATGCACTCGATTATGGCGGTTGCGCGGATTAACCAGCAGCTAGCCAGCGTGCCCGCACAGCAGCAATTGAGCCTGTTCTAACCTGGATAGCTGCCCTAAGCGGAATTAGGGCAGCGGTTCCCGGTTAAAGCACACGTAAAGGATTTACCACATGTACAGTCTAAAGGATGAATACAAGCGGGCCTATGGCATGATACGCCAGTACTATGGCGGCAAAGTATGCGAATCAACGCGGCAAGAAATCGGACAAGTTCTCTTGCGAAATTACACGCCAAAAGCGCTTAACGCTGCCCGCAAAAGCTATTTCAATTTCATTGAGGGCTAAATGCACATCAATTACACCAGCTATTCAACGGCGCTGCTGCTCAGTATGCGCGAAAGTTACGGCGCAGCGCTAAACAAGCTGTCCAATGTGGACAATTACGCTGTTCAGCCCAACACGCTCACATGGAAAATTCAGGCAGTGCGGCGTAACCTGAGCGCTACTATGCGCGAATTGTTCTATCGGCTTGACGGCGAACTACTGCCATCTGGCGACTAAACCCATAGACGGCGAGTCAATGAGGATTGACTCGCTGCCTTTGTGCAAAGTTACCACGAGAGGATTTATCACCATGGTCGGCTATGACTTTGAACTATGGGCAGCGCAGCAGGAAAAGATACGCCAGCAGCAGATTAACGTTCGTGTTGCGCAGCAGGAGCTAGCCGCGCGCCGCGCTATGGGCGATACGAATCTGGAAACATTCGAAATGATGCTCCAGGGACAAGAAATGATACTCGCCCGAATGGAATATCGGGACGCCGTATGGAATCGCGGTTACGTCATTCATTCGGACTACTGCTTTCGTCGTTACCTCACCTATAGCGCCGCTGCGCGCAAGGATTGACCGCCGTGAATACCGACTATAGCCTACTCACCGAGACTGAAATTGAGCGCTTGCAAGCGAAAGCGCAATCCAGCGCGGAATCGTTTGCGCTAGATGCTGCCTGGAAAGTAGTCCGTATGCGCGCACACGTTAAGGCGCAGCGGCGCGGTGGCCTTAACGCTGCCTCATTGGACATTCTCAAGCGTGAATTGTCCGAACTAGAGTTTTGGGCGCGTTATCAAGCCTACCTCTACCAGTACAAACAAGCGCCGCTCTATCTCGGTGCCGCTGCCTTAACTGACGCTGCCTATAAAGCCTTTGTACAGGCAGTTACGGACTATGCCGATTGGATTGAATACGCCAATGGGCAGCCCGACTATTACAGCGCGTCGCCATCTAATACCGCGCTCATTGAATCCTACTGGCAATCGTACCTCGACACTTGCCACAATTTACACCCGTTTATGGTTTGATTGCTCCCGTGAATCGGTAACACACGTTACCGGTTTACCCGTGCAATAAAGCCTTATATCCAGGAGTGTCTATACCATGAATAAATTTGACGCTGCCCGTAAGTTTGCCGACGAAACACGCCGCATCAAGCGCTATGAGCAGGAGCACGGCGCGTTGTTCGTGCTGCAAGCTATGTACAGCGGTACGCGCGTGTGGAATGTGAGCGACGTGAAAATTGAAGATGACCGCTTGCAACCGTTGAACGTTGATGTTATCCGAAAGATGATTATCGCGGGATACCTCATCGAACGTTCCGACCGCATGATTGTCCTGGCACCGCGCGCCTATACCGCGCTCGGTATCCGTTACCCGCAAAAGATGACCTATCGCCGCTGGCTCTATACCTATCAACACCAGATGAGGAAGGATTAACTACCGTGGAAACTGAGAATCGCCTGGAGCATGAAATATCCCGCACGATGAACCGCATGGCCGCGTCTGAGGTGTATCATTTCGCCGCTGCGCTGGCTGTGTGCGGCTCTATCGCTTTCGCGCCTGGTTACGAGGGCGGGCCGCTGCTGCTGTGGGCGCTGGACATCCCAAAGCACACGCCGCGTAATGAGGTTGACCGTTATCAGCCGACTAATGATGCGGTTCTGCAAGCGGATTTTGTCGGCACATTCTGCCGGTTATCCGACCGCCGCATACAAAACCTCGACATCGGGCTTTATTAGCCTATACCGCACGACGGGACCCGGCCCGGCACCGCGCATCGAGCGCGCGGCGTGCACGTGTCCGTTTGTTCTCCCTATACCATTGGAGGATTGACCTATGTTCTACCTGCCCTTCCCGACCGTCCTGACCCGGCGCGGCGTCAGGCTGTACTACGCCGATGACCGCCGCTACTATTCTATACCGGAGTAGGAAGAAATAACCTTACGCCGCGCACTGCATGTCATGGCCGCGCCTATATACGCCGCGACTACTTCACCAGTGGCATTATTCTGGACAGCGAGATTGGCCGATGGTCATCAGGGAACGGTCAATATCATGGTCCAGGAGGGCTGGATAGAGGAAATCCGCCCTGATACGTGGTGGATTATCACGCAGCAAGGTTGCATTGACAGCGGCGAGTCTATCGCCACATTGACGACCTGAGAAAACTCCTCCGAGACGCAAGCTAAGGACTAGCGCCCGCCGACCGGCGCTCGGTCGGCACTCGCCCACGAACGGAACGAGAACGAAGGAACTAACAACTACGTGATGCAAATCATTACCGACCTTGACCAGCGCACGCCGAACCACAGCATCGGCCCGACCGGGCGCGTCCGATGGGACGGCTCCCTCGCCTGCGGACACACAGCCCTGGTCAAGCGCAACGTCGGGGGGATAATCGAAGGCCGTACCCGCATACCTGCTGTGAGCCGGACGGCTACGCTGAATATCTCGAAGAACAGAGGATGCCATGACCCGCGCCTATCTTGACGCCCTGACGCGCCCGCAACTGACCGAGATGGTCATGGACATTCAGTCCGCCCGTGACGCCGACCGTGCCTATGCTCGCCGCATCGTGGCCGAACTTCGGGCGGACGTGGCGCGGCTTGAGCGCGAGAATCTGGACCTGTACCGGCGGCTGGACAAGCCAGCGACCAGGCGGCGACAGAAAGTAGTTAGCTATAGCGAGGAGGTGGATTTCGAGACGCTCAGCCCAGACGAACAAATCGCCTGGATCACCCTGCACCCGGAGCAGGTATCTGCTCACACGACGTAACCGACCTATATCACCGAAAGGACTGAACCCGTGTACGACTTTAACAAAGCAGGCCATGAGTACGGCATGACCGATTACCCGAACAGCGAAGATGCCTGGGATCATTTCATCGCCTATACGCCGGAAGCCTATGAGGACTATCGGCAGGCGGAACCGGACGACCAGCGCCAAGCCAAAGAAGATTTCGGATGGGGCTGGCTCGAAACTTACGAGCCGCCTGCACCAGACGAGGGCTAGACCGCACTATACCGGGCCGCGCATGGTCACAACGCGGAGAAGGAACACAACCATGATAACCTTTATCGCCCACGAGAAGAACGCACTTCGCAGAGCCGCACTTATCCACTGCCGATTCTTCTTTGTAAAATCGCGGCGGTGGATCGAAGTCCGCGACCGGCTTATCCAGTCCGTTCCGTTGCCGGAAGCGACTGGCGACGACCGCCACGAACATTGGAACGCACGCGAGGATGCGTTCTGGCGCGAAGTGGAGAGCATTGAGGGTAAGCTATGAAGCCTGACACGACCGCCGTCTACTCGCTCACCGCCGACCGCCTTGAGCCGTGCCACATCGTGCCGGCGCCGTTCCCGTCGGTCTACTTGACCGATGCGGGCGAGTACCTTGTCGAGTGCCAGTACCACATCTTTCGCGTGCCGTCGGAAGCGCTGGCGCTTTCCGTGTGCCGCGCCTACGCCCGTGGCAACGAGGAGGCGTATGCTGCCTACGTCGTGCGCTTCGGCGTGGTCGAGCCGGAGGAATAACCAACCATCCTATATACAACGAGCCGCCGTGATCCTGCTATGGGATCACGGCGGCTCGTTTTTGATTCCACGTACCAGTGAGGTATACTCTCTGGCATCGTTTTCGGTCGGCGCTAGAACGTCGGCCCGTTTCGCTCACTAGGAGGTATCCCTATGAGCAGTCGATCAATCGTACCCCAGAACCAACCAGCAGACAACCTTTCCATCGTCGTTTATCGACCAGACGGATCGGACATCGGCATACCATTTCGCGCTGACTTGGACGAAAAACGCATGTGGGGATCACAGCGTCAGATAGCTGATACCTTGCGCGTTACTGTTCAGGCTGTCGGGCAACAGGTCAAAAACTTCAGGGAACAGCGCGGCGACAAGGCGGAACGAAGTATAAAGAAGTTCCTTATACTTGCCGAGGATGGCAAAACGCGCGAAATCGAACACTACGATATGACGCTCATTGCCTATATCGGCTTCCGGTCACAGGCTACCGAAAGCGTAATCGCTTTTCAGGAATGGGTCGGTGAAGTTCTAGACAAAGCGATAGCCCCTAAGCCGATGACACAATCCGAACTCATCCTCGCTCAAGCGCAGTTCGCCGTTGAAATTGAACGGCGCGTGGCAGCACTGGAATCGGAACGAGCCGCTATACCGGCTCTCGCCAATGAAATCCAGGACATCAAGGATAAGCTGGTAGACGCTGACTATATGACCATCCGGCAGTATTGCCAGCAGCAGGGGCTACGGGTCACAGATACCGTCAAGAAAGCCTGGGGTCGGGACGCCGCCGCGCTCAGTCGGTCACAGGGCGTGCAAATTCTCCGCTTCATCGAGGGCCGCGATAACGTCGGGCGCTACCATATCGGTATCCTGACCGCCGTCTGTGTCGCCAAGCTGAAGATCAACCCGAAGCAGTTAGGCTTGATTGGAGACGGTTCCTAGCCCTACAAACGGCTAACGAGCCGTCCCACTACCGCATCGCGCCGCCTATGCCCCTGTTTGCCCCTAAAAAGCGTGCTGGCGCTTGATGAGGCCGATGCCCAGGAAGATACCAGCGACCGCCGCCAGCACCGCTGTCACGATGTCGATGTCCTTGAAGGACAGGGCAATCAGCGGTTGCAGTGCGAACACCAGCAAGAACAAACACAGCACAATCCAGCCCCAGAATGTAAAGTTCACGATTTCAGCCTCCCCGTAAAAACAGCCACGCAACGAACCCCGCCGCAATCCAGAACGCACAGAACAGCACGAACGCGCACGCGAGGTTCTCCGAGCGGCGGCGCGGCGCGGTCACGGCTTGTCGCTCGGTGCAGCGGCGTCACGGTCATCCTTCTTGTTGGCGTCATTAGCGGCGTCCGTTTGCGGCGTGTCGCCACCGGCGGCGTCCTGAGCCAGCGCGTTCAAGACACGGCTAAGTTGCTGGTTGGAAAGCTTCAACTGCCCATTGGCCGTATCGAGCGACTTCTCCACGCGCTCGGTCAGTTCGCGCAAGTCTTTGTACTGGTCGGGGACGGGCAGCACGGTATTACGGATGGTGACAATCAGTTCTTCCAGCAAGCCCTGAATAACGACAACGCTCTCTTTCGTCTCCGATAAACTTTTTTCCAATTGAGCGTTAATGCTGTTTCCCATCTCATCCACCTTCCCCGCCACCGCCTCTATCATGGCCTCTTTCGCCTGCACCACTCCTTGCAGGACGGTTTGACTGGTCACGGCCAGCGCCGCCTGAAAGCCCACCACAGCGGTCGTCTGGTCCTGAATGCTCGTGCGCCACGCCGCCGCCTCTTTGTCGTGCGAGGCCAGTCGGTCAGCCTCGATGCCGTGTCCAATCTTCTGCTCGGTAGTCGAGGCGTCGATGGCTTTGGCGACGTTCTTCTGTTCTTCAATCTCCGTGGCGAACATCGTCAGCAGTTTTTCGATGAGGGCCGCCTGCGTCTTGCGTTCTTCCGTGGCCGCTGCCGCTTCCGCCGCTGCCAGCGCGTCGCGGTTGTCCTGTTCTTTTGTTTGGGCGTCGGTCTTTTTTTCGTTGAGAGTGTCCTGTGACTTGCGGTGTTCGCGGCGCGTCCCGACAAATTGAAGCAGCAGCGCCGTCGGGCCGGTTGCCGACGATAGGAAAACCATCACCGCGAGTAGAACAATAATCCAGGTTGGCATAGCCTCTAGTCTAACCGAACTGCCGTTCTACGTCAATCATGGTCGCTCACGTTGCCCTGCCACGACGGGTTCACGCCGTGGTCGGTCGCTTGCATGGCGCGGAACGCCACGAAGAACGTGGGCAGCGCTGCCAGCAGGTCGCGGGCGCTCGTTGACCAGATAACGCCGTCGTTGTCATATTGAATTTTCGCCGCCCGGTACAGCGCCTCAAGCGCGGGCAGGTTGAACGGCGGTTGGTCGTCGGGGTTAGTCGGCATCGTTCATGGCCTCCTGTTCGGCGCGTGGGTTGCCCCTCAGTGGACACCAGTCAGGGCGTTCGTCGCTGCTGTCGCTAATGAACCGCCCTTCGTCGGGGCGGAAGCGGCTGCTGCTGTCTAGCTGCGACGGGTGCTGGCAGAAGCGCTGGTAAACCGGGTGCAGCCCCGACTTCCACAACGTCTGTCGCCAGTACTTGCACGGGTAGCAGTGTTCAGCGGTGAATGTGTGTTTACTTGGCATGTTTCGCCCGCTTCCAGCGCCACTCGCGCCAGCGGTCTTGCGCGGTGACAACGATAATCACAAGCGCCGCGCAGACGAGAACGCCCGCGCACAGATTGACCATCACGACTGCACCTCCGCCATCTTCACGCCGAGCGCCCGACAGACCTGCTCAATCACGGCGATAGGGTCACTATGGAGCATATTGCTGGTGTAGTGTAGCACGCGCCAACCGTGCAGCACCGCATAATTTCCCTTGAAGGCGTCTCCTTCAAACCCGTAGCCCCGAACATGCCTCCCCTTGGACAGCGTGCCGCCGTCAAGTTCGACCATCAGCTTTTCAGTCTTCCATGCGAAGTCAGCAATCCATTCGCGGGCCGGTAGCGCAAACTGATATTCGCGCTCGTAGGGCGGCGCGTCGGGCGGCGCGAATATATCCCACCACGCCATGAATGCCGCTTCCAGTTCGGAAGGCTCTCGTTTTTTTCTCATCGCTCCACTCCCCACACGTCGGCCATGATTTCGAGCGCGTCGTACATCTGCGCGCCCCGTTCCACCGAGCCGAACCGCGACAGGCTCAGCCGCCCGGCGATGGCAATGATGTCCGCAAGGCGCGTGCGCGGGGACACGACCAGCCAGCGCACGCGCAGCGCCCACCAGAACAGCGTCTCTATCACGGCTTATACTCTCCGCATATCAATCTAAGAACGGTGTCATAGAAGCGGTCGATACGCTCCGGGTCGTAGTCTAGCATGTCGGCTACGTGCGGATTGACAACTGGAACCACTTTTTTCAAAAGGGATTGCGCCATCTCAAGATACCACTTATCTTGCCGTTGTGCATAGTAAGCTTCAATGCCGCTCACGTAATACCCCACCGTGAACATTCCGTCGTCCGGCATTCCTATCATTGCCGTGAAATCATCTACCAATCGCGTGGCGGTGTCCTCGGCAATCTGGAAATCTCGTCGGCGCGTCCATTTTCCGGTATAGGCCAGAAAATCCCGCGCCACCTGACGAAATAAAAATTCTTTAAAGCGCGTCCAATGCGACCGTTCAGAATCCGAGAACATATATCGACAATGCAACTCCTCACCCTCGTAGTTAACCGTAAACTCGAAATACGATCCCCATTCGCCCTGATCACTCTCAACTCGAACGTCTGGTGCATCGACCATGTAGAGTTTGAAGTCGTCGGTATAGTCGGTTCGGCTCAAGTCGCCTGCTTCGTTTTCTTCCCTATCGTCATTGGGAAGTGAGTTAAAAAAGTCCTTAAAGGCATCGCTCACGGTGTCACCGCCTTCAGGTAAATCACGCCGCTGCCCGTTTGCCCTTCCTTGAGTTGGTTCAGCACTTCCACGCTCACCCGCAGCGTGACGTAACACAGTCCGTCGTTGTTGGCCGTCTCGCAAACGGTGAACGCGCCAAGCTTAACGCAGGTGTCATCGCCGTAGCCGTCGGTGATGTGCTGGCGCTGCCGGAGTGCCCGTTCGGTTTCCTCCTGGTTGATAGCGGCATCGGTGGCCGTCATGGTTCCGTTGCCGATGTCCACGTAACCCTTTGTGGCCTGCTTCTGCTCGTCCACCTTCGCCGCCGACCTGATATAGCCGCTGGTCAGCTTGCCGCCCGACGCCGATTGCGCCGCCAGCAGCACCGGCAAGCGCCGCTCTGGTTCCACCTTCAGTAGTTCGCGGGCCACCCGTTCGGAAGGTAAATGTATACCAGTGGTAGAGATTTCGTCCACGAGGTCGGCGGCGTCCATGAGTTGATAAGCCCGCTTGTCGTGGAAGTGCCAGCGCTGTACACAGTACTGCTCAAACGTGCCGCACTTGCGGTACAGGCCGCGCTCGTTGATCTCCCGCAAGCCGCGCCACATCTCTAGCATCCCGTCGGCAATACGCGCCTCACACGCCACAAGCGCCGCCTCGTCCTCTAGCGTCCACGTGTTCAATTCGCCCGTAGAAGGCGCTTGTTCGATGTCCATACCTTTACCTCGCTTTCGTTGAAATTGAAACGTTTTGCGTGCCGTGAATAATGCGCTCTAGCCGCCGCGCCTTGTACTGCCGACTGCCGTAGCGGTTGGAGCAGTACCGCGAACAGAAGCGCCGCCGCCGTCCGCCGTGGAAGCGTTCGGGGAGCGGCTTGCCGCACTCGTCACAGGTGCCGCGCTCCCGCAGGTGGCGCAGCGCCGACTGCCACAGCCACGCCCGCCGCGAGCAGGCTTTCGAGCAATATTTCCGCCGATGACCGTGGATGGGCGTGTACTCGAACCACTGACCGCACGGCGCGCAGAACTTGCGCACGGCAGCCGCGACCGTCCGGCGTTCCCGCTGGCCCTGGCGAACCATCGCCTTCAGACAGCGCAGGGAACAATATTTCGTCTCGCGGTGATAGCGCTCCGAGTAGCGCACGGGCCGGACGTGGCAGAACGCGCACAGGGTCACGGCGTCACCTGATGAAGCACGCGCTTATTCCGCTTCCAACGCCGCCCGTATCGACTCCGCAAAAGCCCGTACCAGAGGAACACATACCGAATCGCCAATCGCTTCAATACGATCCTTCCAGTGATATGTGTCATCAGTAAAGCGCGCAGGCTCGTAAGGATGGGGTCGCTCCCCAAGCGGTGCAGCCCAGTATTGCTCACGCGCAAGTCGCTCCAATTGACCGGAAAGCCCATCAAAGCACTTTCGGCCCACGTCGGATTTTCGCGCCGGGAGGATTTGTTCGCCACCAGATCGTTCGGAAGTGAACGTTGATGCTGCCAACTGCGGGCCGTCTGCCCCTTGTAATCCCGTGCGTTCGGCGTAGCGTAGCGAATTTGCGTAGGCAACGCGGGTGATTTCCGGCGAAGTTCCGCCTTGTCGCCGCCAATCGTCCGCTTGTAATCGGTAGCGCGAGGTGTCGCCCAGGGCGACACCTGAAGACGCATGAAGCTCTGCTGACCGTTCGCCGCCCGATAACGCGGCATCCCCAGACTGGTGAATACCACTCTGGATGGGGACGGCAGGCGGCAACTGCCGTCCCCATCGGAACTGGTCGGCGTCGGGTATTTCCCCATCTGCATCGGAAGCAACGGACGGCCCGCGTTGTTCGTACTGTTGACCCCCTGCCGTGCATGAGTAGCTATCGGTGTGAGCCACGCACCACCACCGTTTACGCTCATGGGGAGCGCCGACGGCGGAAGCTGGTACAACGCCCCATGAACAGTCGTACCCCAACGCGGTAAGGTCAGCAACGACTCCGACGGCGGGAGCGGCAGCAACGATCCGTCCTCCGTCTCGAATAGGGGCGCAGATTTCGTCGGCGTTTTCCAGGAACACGATTCGGGGTCGAAGTTCGCCAATAACACGGGCGAACTGGTGCCAGAGCCAGCGCGGATCGGCTGTACCGCGTCGCTTTCCGGCTCCGCTGACGGGCGTGCAAGGCCATCCTCCGGCCATAACCGTAACTGATTTGAGATTGTGTCGTCCGACATCGTTTATGTCCTCAAATATGTCGCTGCGTGGGTTGCGCAACGCGATCACGTCCCGGCGAAAAGGATTAATTTCAACATGCCAGCGGGGGGTAAAGCCCGCTTGACGAAAAGCCAAACCGATTCCATCCTGACCTGCGAAAGGTAAGCCAACCGTGTACGCGCTCACGCCCGCCGCTCCTTCCGCGCCGCGCCGGACAGCGCGTCGTCGTCGGGCAGCAGCGCCACGATAATCCGCCAGCGAACGAGCGTGCCGGGCTGTGAGCGGTTGTTCTCCAATTGGCTCACGTCGGCAAAGGTCACGCCAGCGCGGGCGGCGAGTTCCTTCTGCGTCATACCGAGCGCCCGCCGCACGTCACGAACGGTCGAACCGACGGTCACAGCGCACGGGTCGGGCGGCAGCAGGGCGAAGTCGGGCGGCGTATAGTCGTCGGGTAGCAGGGTCACTTTGCCGCCTCGCTTTCGTCCCAATCGGGCGGTTCGGGCAGCGCCTCCCAGACGCCCGGTGGCGTTTCCACAACGGCGGTAATCGTGGCGTGCAGGTCGTCAAGTAACTCCTGCGTATAGAGCGGGTCGTTATCTCCGAACAAGTCATTCATGGTCATTCTCCTGCCAGACCGAACCGATGTCGATGCGCGTGTGCGTCACTTTCTGGAAACCGCGCCCCGGCGAATAGAACGTTTCGATGCGCTTGCCCTGCGCGCCGAACCAGCGGTCTTTGACCAGGGTCAGGTAGGCGAGGTTCGGGTCAATCGGTTCGTCGCCCGCCTTTGGCTTGACTTGCCGCGTTTCCAGGTCGTAGCCAGGGCGATAGACAGTCAGGAACCGCGTGGCGTTCTGTTCAATCACGCCGCCGCCCTGTGCATCGGAAATCAGCGGCTCTTTGTCGGCGCGGTCGGACGGGCCGCGATTGGCCTGACAGGTTGCCACGACGAACAGACCCACGTCCCGCACGCAGTAGCGCAGAGCGTCACAGATAGCAACCGTGCCGGGATATGTGCCCATGCCGCCTTGCGACACGTTTTGCAAGGAATCGACAATCATGATTTTGCCGCCGCGTCCCTTGAACAGTTCGCCCGTGCGTCGGATTTTGTCGGGGTCGGGCGAGTCGTGCTTGTAGAAAGTGATAGGCATTTTTCCGGCGGCGTCATAATGCTTGAAAATGCCCGCGCCCGCCTGTCCCGTGAAAATGTCGCGGGCGTTAATGCCCTGCATGTAGCTAACGATGCGATGCGTGTACCATTCCGGCGTCATTTCGGTGGTGAACACGAGTACCGGCGCTTGCTTGGCGAACTCAATAGAGAACTGCATTGCCAGCGTGGACTTGCCCGCGCCCGTCCGCCCCAGAACCATCAGCAGGTCGTTGGACAGAAAGCCGCCGGTCGCTTCATCCAACTCCTGCACGCCAGTCTGATAGCCTCGAATAGCCTTTGGCGTTTGCGCCCACGCTTCCGCTGTCCCTTTTGCCGTTGCTGCCACGTCGGACATACCAATCAAGTCCTCCTCCGGTTTCACGACGGTTACGGTAGGTCGGGGCGCTGGTGAACGAACCACTTCCGGCGCGAACGGCTGCGCCCGTCCTTTTTCCAGGCCGCTGCGCACGGTCAGGTCAATCTCGTGGTCAGTCAGGCCCAGGCCGCGCCCCTCGGCGGTCAGCACGTCCTCCGCTTCGCCCGCGTCAAGATTACCCGCGCCGACCAACTTGCCGAGGATGAAGGCCGCTTTGTTCAGTTCATTGTTGCGCTGCCCTTCGGAGGCTGTTCGCAGTTTGGCGATGGTGTTGTCGATAGTTGCCCGCGTCAGGCGTCCGCTGGACAGAGTGAGCAGCGGGCGCGGCGGCACGACGACTGGCTCCGGCTTGAGCAGTTTAAGCAACCAGTCCGGGGCGTCCACCGGCTCCGCTTCCTCAAATGACACTTTCCAGGCATAGGACGCACCGGAGGGATGGATTGACGGTGGGGCAACCACATAACCACCATCGCCGCGAAAGTCCAGACCGGGCAACTTTCCGGCGAAGTTATGAACCTCAAATCCGGGATGCTTGAAGTAAATGTGCTGCCCTTTGCCAGTCGAGCCAGTCGGCGTTTGTGGCACGCCGCCGCGTTCCTCCACCGCCTTCAACCCTTCGGCGCTATCCACGTCCAGGACGACTACGCCCGACACGCGCCCGGTGACGAGGCCCACGTTGCCTTGCGGACAGTCGGCCCACCAGGTGAGTATCTGGTCGCTGTCAGCCCGCTGCGTCTGGTAGGGTATCCAGGTTGCCTGCCCGTCGGGGGATTTAGGCAGCAGTGCGGCGTTGGGTCGCTTGTCGTGCGGCTGCAAGGGAATGACCGATAGCCCGCGCTTTTCGTAGGCAAAGGCTTGCGTCAGAGGGTCGGTCGCCAGATTAATCACATCGGCCTCCATTCGGCGGTGTTCGGGTCGCGCTGTTCGCGCACGCCGTTTGTCTCTCGATACCAAAAACTCGTATTCTCATCGAACCATGTGCGAGGCTTGCTTGGGTCAAGCGGTGGCGCAGCGGGATGCTCGGCTAACCACACGCCGATGTTCGATGCGACGTGCGAGAAGGGAACCATCTTGCCTGCCCAGAACCGCGTTCCGTTTTTGTCCGTCTCGGCCAGCTTTGCTTTGACAAACCGCGCCACATCGTCCGCCGTCACGCCGCTGGCGGCCAGGGTGAGCGCCGCCGTCACGTTGGCTGTCACCGCATCGACGCCCCAGGCGGGCGTAAACCGGCCCGGATGGGACGCACCCCATGTGTGGTAAAGACTAGCTGCCAGGGTCAGAGAGGCAGGCGTAACGCCGTCGTGAACGAGCTTGGACGTGAAGCGCATGTACGAGCCGTAAGCAAAACCGGGCGGGAGTGTTTCTTTGCCAATGGTTGCAATCCAGGCGTCGAGCAGTTCGGCTTGCGGTTGGGGCTTGCGCTTTGGCGGTTCGTCAACCCGCTCCGCGTTAGCGGTTGCGGGAAGAGAGTAGTCTATGCTAGTGCTCTCTGTATATAGTATTTTACCCTTTGGGGAAATTGCATTTTGACCTTTGGGGAAATTAGAAGCGCTTCCCATTTTGACCTTTGGGGAAATTGAGAACTGGTCAAATAACGGTAAAAACCCAGACCAATTGATGCGAATATGCTTAGTCGGCTTGCTTCCGAAATGGTACAACGCCGTGATGATCAACTGCTTCTTTTCTAGAATAATCAGAGCGCGGTCAAGTTGCTTTGGCGTAACTCTGATTTCGTTCCACCACTCGGTGCGTTTTTTGGCGATCCATAGTTCCCCGTCATGGCTGACGGACAATTTCGTTACGCCGTTTCGTCCCGGCAGATGCCAATAGACGATCTGACTCAGCACCAGACCGGCGATTAAGTCGCCCGCCATATCAATGTAGGCTTTTTTGAAGTCGATGGTGTCCCGTGACGACTGCTCCCAGTTGAGGAATCTCGCAACTAGCGGATCGACTTCGCTCACAGCACGCCGCCATTAATAAAGTTTAATTTGCCGATAGAATCCGAACGTGGTAAACTGTTCATTGTTGCGTCCTCCTCTGACGCTACAAAGCGGTGCGCTCGAACGTGTCAGGCGTTCGGGCCGCTTTGTTTATAGGATAGGTGTGATCTTACCTCATCTTCGCTCATCGCGCTACCACAGCTTCGCTTGCGTCGGGCGCTTGCTCGGCGGCGGCACGTTCTCGCGCCTAAATTCCGTAATCTCATCGTCGTGCCACGTAGACGAGCAATCGGGGCAGAACCACAAGTCAGCGCTCGGTCGCCCGTCGTCGTCGTTCGGCACGATGAGACGCCCGCCACAGTTCGGACAGATGTAGGGTTTTCTTTTGGGTCGGTATGGGGTAGAATTGAACATGATACGCTCCTTTACAGCGTAGCCAGATAGTGGAAGCCCGCGCCAGCGGGTTTTTCCATGTCAGGCGTAGAAGATAGGCTTCATTCTAACATTTTTAGCCGCCGTTGGCAACGTCAACCAATCCACTGAATGCCATGCTCAACAAGATAGCGCTTCATATCCCGCCGGAACGCCCACGCGCCCTGCCGCTTGACGGTCTTGCGGCAATTGGTGAACAACTGCCCGTGCCAGATATCCAGGTGCGGCTCGTTCTTGTCGGGGTTCGTCCACAGGTCGTACCAGCCGCAATCGAACCGCTGCCGGTTTTGCGCCGTCCACGTCAAGGCGTCGGCCTCAATGATGGTCAATCGCTCCGTCGGCATGAACGGCCCGACCAGTTTCAGCACGTCAGGTGAGTTCTCGATGCACGTCACATGCTCTACGTTCTGGTTAGCCAGCAGCCCGCGTACCACGCAGCCCAGGCCCAGGCCCGCCACCAGCACGCTCCCGCTGGCCTGCATGACAAAGCCCAAGTGCGTCCGCAGTTCGAACGGCGTATCCTCCATGACCACCGCGCCGGGCTGTTCGTCGTAGAGCGTAGCCTCAGTGAGAAAGCGCAGATAAGTGTACGTGCCGCGCGGTAGGTGAACAGGATACCCATGTCGATTGGTAACGGTGTCTTTGGCGAGCGTCAGTTTTTTCGTGAACCACAGATTCGACCACGCCGCCGGGATTGCGTCGGCTTTCATGACTGCGAGATAGTCATTCACGTCGCCACCTGCCGCGCCACGTACCAGCGCTCCCAGGCGCGGCACGCGGCCAGCGCCAGACCCGTCACGTCGTCTGCTCCCTCGTGGTAGCGCCCGCCGCTGTTTGGCGTCAGGTCAACGCCCACGCTACCATCGCCGTAGATGGTAATTTCGAGCTTCGCCTCATTGCGCAGCGGCAGTGTCAGGGTGTCTCTCAAGTCGGCGCTGTAGCGTGGCACAAGCATCCACGTCGTTCCATCTGGTCGCGTACCAACCAACCCTTCACCCATTTCCTTAACGTCCGTCCAGCCGAGCAGTTCAGCTATGTGCCGGTCGAGCGCCGCGCCCGCCGGTTCTGTCGTCCAGTCTGTTGACATTTTCACCCCTTCAGGTGTACCCTGTTCATGTATGCTCTCGATAACCGCAAGCCGAGCGCCACGTGTAACCCCTTCGACGTGGCGCTCGTGCGTCTAGCGCTCCAGCGCGTGGACGGACAGGCGGCGCTTGGCGCGGGCGGGCACGAGGTCAGGCGTCTTGTTCATCGGGCCACAAGTCCTTAATTGCCTCGAAGTCGAAAAACCCTTCCCACTCACTCCGGTACAGTGCGCAGTACTTGTTGCAGCATTGGAACAACGTCCCGGCAGGCGTCTCGCCCTGGTACAGCACCTTGCCGCCGTGACACACCGGGCAGCGCGGCGGCAAGGTGAACGCCATGAGCAGCAGCATCCAGAATGACGGCGAGTGCCGGTTCACGTTGCGGGCGGGCGCGAGGGAAGTCATCATTGCTCCCTCTGATTCGGATAATGTCGGTCTACCCATTCTCGAATAGCTGGACGTAAATCAACGCCCGCCCAAAACACAAGGGTGTCATCCGATACCCAAGCTCCGCCGGTAATCTTCTGTGTCGGGTCAATTTCAGGGTAGGCGTGGTACAGGTCGCCTAGCATGGCCGCGTTATCGCTGGTGACAAGAACTCCATCACTGAATACGTTGTGTTCGTCCGAAAATCGCCAGTAGGTACCCCCGTCGGCGTCGGGAACGCCCTGCGGCTCCGTGTCACGCCCGCAGTTGGGGCAGCCAATCCCTTCCGGTAATGCGTCGTTCATGACGGCTCTGGAAACGGGTCGCGCCCGCTGCTGTCGCTGTTCAGCCAGTCTTGCCAGCGGATTTCATCGAACGAGGTAGGGTGCAGCGCAGCTTCAGCGTTCATCCAATAATACTCCGGGTCGCAGGGGTCAGGGTCAACGTTACGAGCCAGCAGTCGAACCTTAATATCGGTGTATTCAATGTAGCGGCGATGCTGGCGAAACAGAGCGGACTTCGCTTTGCCCGACGTTTCGGCCACGATAAGTTCAATCGCGTAATCGTCCACCAGCGGCCCGCCAAGTTCGGGGTCGATGGCTTCCACGTGTTCAAAAGGGCCGCCGTCTACCACGTATAGGTTGTTCATTCCTTCTCCCCTCCGTAGTCGCCGTGTGGAAGGTCGTAATCATCGGGCGTCTCGCGGAATACCTCGTCGGCCAGCGTCGGCAGCGTAATCCTGATGCGCAGTCCGAGCGCCGCCGTGTCGCCGTCGTACAGTTCGAAACCGCCGACAATCTCGATGATTTCGCACATCACCGCCTCGCCGTCCAGGAACGGGGCGATTTGCGCGGCGAGGTCACGCGGGACAAAACCGACGTGTTTCACGCCATCAGCTGTAGCCACGTGGATTGCCAGGGCGTTCTTGTCATACGGGTTCGTCGGCTCCGGCACTATCCTACATGGTTCGTTCCCCTTGAGCTTGGCGAGGATGCTCTGACGACCGTCATGGGTCACGCCCGCTGCTTTCGTGACAATCGTTCGTGTGTTAGTCATAGCTAGAGCGGCACGCTTTCTGTTGCTACTTCCTTGATGACCTCAAATCCGGTGAAGTCCTTATAAAACTTCCCGCTGCCCACTTCGGTTTCCTTGCCCTGTACCCAGGTCGCTTTGACTGCCAGCGTGTAGCGCTTGCCCGCTTCCCACTTCTCTGGTGTGAAGCCCGCTTGCTCAAGTTTCAATTCCAGCTGGTCGCAGGCCCGTCCACTCACGTTGAGCGGATACTTTGACTCGCCGCCGGTGTTCAGGTTGAAGAAAATCGCGTAGCTCAGCTTACCGTTGTTCACGTTGCGGGCGATAGCGAAACCTGTTTCCGACTTGGCAGGCTTATCGCCACTTTGCACAGCAGGCGGTTGAGTCGCACTCGGTGGCGCATCCTGACGCGCGGGCGGCGCGGCGGAAGCCACTGGCGGCTGCGCAGCGGCGGGCTGGACGCGGCATGACGGGTGGATGTTGTCAGGATGCGTTACGAACTGCTCCATGAGTCGCACGGCATCGTCCCACGTCGCATCCGGCGCGTACAGCGTCACGCTGAAGCGGACACCCTTGTAGATTGTGCAGCCCCGGTCAGTCGGCCACACGGCCAGCGGTTGGTAGTTGTACACTCGGTCTGTCCTTTCGTTTTTAGCCGTCAAATCGGGGCTAGGAGCCGCCTGTTCGCGTTCGGGCGGGTCGTTAGCCGTGTCGGGCGCGGCAGGGGCGTCTTTGCGTCCAACGGGACGGAGGTCTAGCCGTGTGTCGGGAGTTTTACTCCCTACGCCGTGGTCGCCCAGGTCAATGACATAGAGTTCGCGGTCAGGGTAAGTGTTGTCCCGCCGCACTCGCATGACAGGTTTCCCGTTGTAGGTAGCGTCAAAGCGGTCTTCTGGCGCTTGCGCGTACCACTCCGCAACAGTTACCCAGGCGAGTTCTTCGCGGTCTGCGGGCTGTCCGTCGGCGGTGCGAGGGAACGCGGCGTACAGCTTAACTTTCGACACCGTGCCGACATAGCCGTACTCGTCCAGCGCCTTGGCGAACGGCAGCCCGCCAAGCGCTTTCTGGACATCGGCAGGACTAACACCGTGTTCGGCGCTGACGAGCGGAAGCAGCAGAGCTTTGACAGCGGCGCGGGTGACGCGCTCAAGACCATCTTCCGGTGCGCCGAGGAAGTCTTTGACGTGTTCCACGAGCAACGCGTCGTGGATAAACTTCTCTTGGAACGCCGTCTCGATGTCGGCGGCGGCGGTGATGTCGTGGGCGTCAGCCCAGAACGCCTTGCGGGTCTTCTCGTCTTCAACCCAATGTTTCGTTGCAGGACTGTCTACCATTGGTATACCTTTCGGTTTGATTTGCAGCGGGCCAGCAGGCAACTTCTCAAAGTGTTCGCTCAGTGGTGTCCCTTGTTCGCGGGCAGCGGTTTCGACTGCCAACACCGCCCCGTCCATCTTTTCCGGCGCATTACGTAAGTTGCCGCCGAACACCGACAGCACGAAGTCTTCGCCAGCGTGCGCCCGCATGGACAGGATGCGCAGACTACCCGCCTCGCCGCGCCAGTCGGGGAAAGACGATTTGTGTACCTTGCCGTCCAGCATCAGTTCAATCTTGACCATCTGGTGCAGGTTGCCGTCCGTCTGGCAGTAGGTCGTCTGCCACTGCACGTCAACGCTGCCGTTCGGCTCCACCAGCGCTTCGCGGTCGGCACGGGGCAGGCGCGTAATCTGGTCAACAATCCGAGCGTCTTTGATGTCGAAGTGCAGGCACAGGTCGCCGCTGTACAGGTTCCACACGTGCGCCTCACGGTAGAGACTGTGCTGGATACGCTGCACAACGGACGTTCCCGGCAGCGGTTCGCGCCCCATCGCGTGCTGCGTGCCGTCGGTCTGACTGTTCGGCACGGTAAGGACTGTCTCGAACGGGCTGCCCACGTCCGCGCCCGTCGTCGGGCTGTCGTCGGCGGTGCGGGGCGTGTCGTTAGCCATTGCGGTTCGCCTCCGCGAGGGCCGCGCGACCCTTATCCGTGATGTAGAGATCGGCGTTGATAAGATTGCGTCCTCGCAGGTCATCCACACGGTTCGCTACAACGTTGCTGTGTGTTGAATGCCCAGGGTCGATGCAGACGTAGTTTCCACTGAACAGGCGATGCGCTAACCGCCAACCGTCCACGAGCTTTTGCAGTAAGCGCTTGTCGGAAACGCTCAGCGCCTTGCCCGCTGGCGCGTCCGCTTGCGCCGGGGCGACGGGCGGCTCGACGATGCTGGTCGGCGCGTCCCAGTCCGTCCGCGTGACCACTGGCCCCCACGGGGTTGGGTCTTGCGCCATCCTCTGCAATTCGTACAACTTGGTCATAGCCTCTATCGGGCTAAGCTCGTCAATCTTCATGTCCCGCAGGAGTTGTGTTATACTTTGCTCGTTCGTCACGTTCGTTCTCCTGGCCCGGCGCGAACCGGGCCTTCCGCGTTCTCGGTCGATGTTAAGCTGTCCCCAAATTGCCGATCATGGCGGACAGATGCCTTGCTTGCGCATCCCTAGCCGCATCCCAAGCCGCATCCCAAGCCGCACCCCTAGCCGCATCCCAAGCCGCACCCCTAGCCGCAGCCCTAGCCGCAGCCCAAGCCGCACCCCAAGCCGCATCCCTAGCCGCATCCCTAGCCGCACCCCAAGCCGCATCCCTAGCCGCATCCCTAGCCGCACCCCTAGCCGCATCCCTAGCCGCATCCCAAGCCGCATCCCAAGCCGCAGCCAAATCTTTATCAGTCGCTTTGCTGTCAAGCCACAACCGCTTGACCTCTATTGCCTTCCAGCAGGCCACGTCAGGTTCGCGTCCTGCATTCCGCTCGTTCGTAAGCGCGCCTTCGGCGCACCAACAGGCGAACTCGTGCAACGTGCGCGTCCCGTCAACAAGCGACAAGCACGTTCGGTTACTGGCGACCAACTTATCACCGCCCCGCTGCACATCCCCCCACATGGCGACCCGCTGTACCATCGCCCCTGGTGCAAAACCGAGTGCGTCCATGATGTTGATGCTGGCGTGATAGCCGTGACTGCACAGCACAACCGGCGGCTTGACTTTCATCGTCTTGCCGACGACGGGGCGTTTTCCTTCATCGTTAGCAGTCAGGCCATTATCTGGTAAAAAGTGCCACGCGATAATGGCGTCTTTGCGAGGAACGAAAGTGGAGGTATCATTGTTTTTGTTGCTCAATTCCTAATCCTTTCTGAGTGACCGCCCTGTTCTCGCAGGGCGTTTCGCGTTCTCGGTCGATGTACATAATGTTACCGCGTAGTAAGTTTCTTGTCAACAGGTATTTTCGGAGGACGGCCCAGACGTTTCGCGCCGTACCGTTCCTCCACAGAGCGGACGGTGGTGTACCAAGCGAAGCCGCGCACGTCCAGGTCACGGACGGCTTCGCGCAGTTGCCCGGTACGCGCCCAATAGCGGATTGTGTTGACCGATATGCCGGTCAGTTTCGCCACTTTCTTAATCGGTATCATCGTTGTTATTTTCCCCATCTACGCTCCCCCCAAAGCTTATCGTGTCGTTAGCCATTGTAGATGTACTCCACGGTGCGGGTCGCTTGAGGTACTCCGAATTTGATAAGCTTGTAGTCCTCTAGCGCCTTGACGGTTGACGCTTGAATCCAGCGGACGTGATGGTTTCTCGCGTCGTACAGGTCGTGTCCGCCGCGCCGATTGAGAATAATCTTGCCGCCCTCCTTCAGAACATCCAGCGCCTCCCGCTGTGCCTTCGTCAGCGCCTTGCCCGCTGGCGCGTCCGCTTGCGCCGGGGCGACGGGCGGCACAAGTGATTGCACGTCCTCGCTATCGAGCATAGGGGCAACTGCGCCGTTATCCCATTCAACCTTGAGTAGCCATTGCATACCGCTCAAGTGAAGCTCTTTCACGGTTCCTGCTTTCCAGGGACGGAATTTACTTTCCACGCGGTCGCCTACCTTGAACGGGACGTTCATCATCTTCGAAATCACCAGCCCGCTCTCCCACAGATGGTTTTTATTCCACTGACCCTCGGAGATTTTCAAATCGTGCAGAAAATCGTCGTTGCCGATGCGGTCGTAATCGCCGTCGCCTACGTAGACGAGTTTGCACGGACTCACCGAGTAGGTGTGACACGTCGGGCAGTACATCGCTTGCCAACTCGTGCGCCGTACCACTTCGCCTGCTGGACGCGGCGGATAGTCGCCCGTTGGAACAAGGATTTCCTTGCGGCACATTCCACACTTCGGACATTCGGCGTTGCCGTAGCCAGTGAACGTGCCACACGGTGACTTAACGCTGTCACCGAACGGCAAATCGTCCGCCGTGTCCGCCGTCCCGTTCCGCTCGGCAAGCAGCAGGTCGATGATGTTGCGTAGCGTAGAGATATGTTCGACTGCCTCGCGGAAGTCGTCGTGTACATTACCCACCTGAGTAGCGCCCCATGCGTCGATGCTGTCAAGCGAACCTTGAATGTCGTCCAGCGCTTGACCGTCCGCCGCTTTTGTTGTATGCTCACTCGTGCTTTTCATTCTTTGCTCCTGTTCTCGTGACGCCTCGGCTTCGGTCGGGGCGTTGCTCTTTGTTCGATGTTAGGCCGTTTCCAGGCTGATGACATAATCAATTAGCTCCTGCGTGGGGTCGTCCGCCTCGTCAAAACTTTCGCCCCACTCCTCAATGTCGCGGCGGTCGCCAAACTCCGCAAAGCCTTCTGGCTCAACCATCAAGCGGTCGTAGGGTTTCAGGATAATGTCGCTGCCCTTTGTCCACGGGCGAACGGCGTAAATTCGGACGGTGGGCCACGCTTCGCGGTCGGTCGTCACTTCGCGGCAAGCTTTATTGCGGGCTACTTCGCTGTTCAGGAAATCTCCGAGGTTCACGTTTGTCTCCTCTCGTTCGTTCGATGTGTTCACTATATCGCACATCGCAATAAAAGTCAACCCCGACCACGGCGTTCATTCTTGTACACAGAAATCCACAGGCGCAAGTCTGCCTCGTAGATTATCCAGTTGTAACCAACCTTCGTGGCCTTCAGTTTGCCGCGCTTAATCGCCAACCGCACCGTTGCGCCGGTTCGGTCAGCCATGCGCGCCGCCTCGGTGACGCTGTACAGAGTTTCGCTCATGTTCCCCTCGTGTTCATCCACATAATCAGGTCAGCAAGCGTTATCCACAGCCGCCGACCATCGCGCAGCACGGTCAGATTGTGGTTTTCCGCCGCCTTGTAAATAGCCGCTTGGGAGCAGCCCGCAATTTCAGCGGCCCGCTTCGGCGTCAAGTGTCGGTTCACGATTGACTTACCCTCCTCCACGCCGTCTCAGCGTTCTGCTTTGCCTCGTCCACGTCCATCGCCTCGCCCTGCGCCACCGGCCCATCGCCCCGGCGCAAGTCCCACACGAACCAGTCGCCGCTCGCCCCGTGGACGATGAGGACGTAGCGCGGGTTATCGTCAATGAGAACGCTGGCTGAGTACACGTCGTCGGTAGTGTGCAACCAGGGCGTCATCGTTCATCCTTCCCCGTCGCGGCGAGCAGCACCAGCGCCGCCGCCAGGGTCGCCTCCAACTCGTCCACGCGCTGTTCAAGCGCTTCTATGCGCCGGTACACGTCCTGCATCGTCGTCGGGCCAGCGGTGGACGCGAGTGTGAGGGACGCCAGCGGCACATGCGCCCGTCTGCCGTCGCTGTCCCAGACGACCCAGGCCCGATCAGCGAGTAGGTCAACGCCCGCCGCATCGAACACGCCCGTTCCGTAGATTTCGTGCTGAACCTTGTTGCCAGGGCTGAACTGGACGTTCATCGTTTACCGTCCATCCAACGGATAAACAGGCTCGCTCCCAGAGAGAGCAATAGCCAGAAAAGGACAATGAGCAACGAGGGCGGTGTGTGCGTCAAAGCGCTGCTCACTATCCACGTCATAACAAAACAGAAAACTGCGAGAAAGCCATACCATATGGCGGGAAGCCGCTTAACGTTCATGGCGTATGTTCCTCATTGTGCCGCGCCAGCAGGTCAGCCGTGCGCTGTGCGGCCAGGGCGTTGTAGTCCAGTAGGTCGGACGGGTCGGCAGGCGTATAGTGCGGGTTATTTTCACGGATATATTGTTCCTCGTATGCTTCCGCCAGTTCCGCCCGCGCCGCGTCCCGTTCCCGCGTCAGGGCGTCCACCAGGGCGAGCAGGTTAGCTACGTGTTCGGGTGCGTGAGCAATGAACTCGGCGTCATCAACGTTGTACACCTGAGCAATCAGAGTACCGCCACCCACCACGGCAACCTCAACCCATTCACCGCCGTGTCCTCGCGGTGCTGGACGGGTGTCCCAGATGTCAGTTCCCAGAGCATCTAGCTCTGCTACAATTTCCGCCACGTCGGTCATTTCGCCGCCTTCGACTTTCGCTTACCCATCGGCGGCTTGTGTGGCTTGCCTAGAATGTAGGCGATGTCGAGTTCGCAACGGGCGAGAAAGCTGTCGGCTTCTGTCAGTGCCGCCGCCAATTCTTTGCGCTCCTTGTTTATTTTGATGCGGTTGAGAAGGACGCATAGCAACGTTTCTCGGCTTCCAATCTCGTTGTAATCCAGGTTGCTGTTGTAGTTGTGTTTTGCGACCCGGACGATGAGAAGCTGATAATCCAGTTCATCGAACGTCATGTCCAGGTACGTCTCGATAGGCGGTAGTGTCACTTTATTTTCTTCTGCCACGGTTCCTCCCTGTGAAAACACACGTCCATTCGCGGCGGCCTGTCGGCCCGCTCCAGCACGCAACCGACAGACCAGTACTCGGCAATCTTCAGCGCCGTCGCGTCCCGGCGGGCGGGGTCGGCGTCCAGCACCGCCAGCACGCAACCACAGCAGGGACGGCGCAGCACCCACACGGCGCTCACGTTGCAACCTTGAATGTCAGGCACCAGGCGTCGTACAGTTTCGCGGGACGGGCGTTTAGCTGTTCCATGACGAACTGCCAACTTATCAGTTCGCGCCGTGTCCCAAAGCGCGGAGGGAGATCCCACTGAGCAATGCGGTCGTAGAAGCCGCACCACACCTTCAGGAACTCACGTGGCCCGTCAAACCCTTCCGCCCGTGCATCGTCGGCGCTGATGCTGCGCGCGTCCTCACGTTTAATTGCCGTGATGCAGATACGCAGTTGAACATAGCCGATAGCCTGTAGCTCAGCGTCATTGTACGGCTTTCCGTTCGGGGCGCGGTCATCGAGCATCATCACACGCTCTTTGCCGGGATAGTACCAGATTGACCGCTTTCCACGGCCTGGACACACGGCGTAACTCTTGCCGACTTCCCAGATTTTTCGCGTAGAGTATGGTTCTTCCCGTACAAGTCGAACGTCCGTAATCTCTATCGGCTTGTCCATGTACCCGTTTGCCCAACAAACCTGACCCGGCTTGAAAGGTTGTCTCGTTTGAGTTTTCTCACCCGCGAGGATTTTCTCTATCAATTCAGCCTTAAACAGCACCGTCCACCTCCTCGTCCAAGTCCTGCTGCACCTGCTCTAGCGCCGCCAGTTGCCGTTCAGCGCTCGTGCCGTCCTGGATAGCGGACAGCGCGGCGATGCGATAGGCCGACTTGCGGGCGGCGGGCAGAGCCGAGGCGCGGATAGCTGTCACGAGTTTTAGCAGCGCGGTGTCCACGGCGTCGAAAGCGCCCATGATTGAGGCGTAAGTTGGTAGTGTGTCCATCAGTCGTTCCCTTCGTTGTAATCGTCGTCAAGGTCAAAGTCGGGCAACGGTTCGTCGTCGTCATCGAAATCTGGCTCGTCGTCAAAGTCGTCGTCTGTGGGGTTATCGGTGAACAACCACGGGAAACAGAAGTAATCAATGTCTTGACCGGGATAAGTTGCCATAGTTATTTCCCTCCGTACACGTACTTATGTGCCACACTCACGCAGTTCTGCCTGCTGTTGGCGCTGCCCGCAGCCACGTCCGCACCGCAGTGAACGAGCGTCCAGTCGAAGGCGCACGGGCCACGGTTCTGTGCGCCGCGCCGGATGGTCAGTCCGTAGTCGTCAGCCACCAACCGCGCCGCCTGCGGAGACACTGACCACAATGCCGAGACGGGCGCGTGGAGGTCGCTCACAGCTTCATCCACCAGTCCCGGATGCTGTCCGGGTGTTTGTTCCCATAACGCAACCTGAGTTGGAAGCCCGACGGGTCGAACGGCATCAGCGCGTCATCAACGATAGCCTGCTTCTTTGCGGATTCGATGTCGGCAAGTTTTGTTTCCAACTCGTCCCGTTCTTCCTCAGCTTTATCGCGCTGTCCTTCCAAATCTCCGATGTCGTAGTCCAGGTCATCGATGCGCCGCTCAAGCCGTGCGATTTGTTCGCGCAGTTCGCCCTCGTCGCTCATGCCGTCGCCACCCAAATCCGCCCGTTGCGGCACTCAATGAGATTGAACCGCCTGAGGCGCTTGATTACTTCACGGGCAATGTACCCGACGCCCTGTAACGCCTCGTTAAGCCAGTAATGCCCATCTGCGAACACGGCCCGGCTCTGGATAATCGCCAGTGCGCCAATCTCGGTTACGGACAATGCACGGCGCGTTTTCCTCTTTTCCTCAACAGGCTTGTAGAGACTAGGGCCGACAAGCGCCGTTTGCGCAATCTTGCGCCGCTCCGCGTCTCGCGCCATTCCGCTCATAGCGCGGGAGGATAAAGATTGCCTTAAGTTACGATTGTGCTTCACTTGCCACCTCCGAACGGCTTGCCGCGCCGTCGCACCGGGCGTCCGTTGCCGTGCCGCGTCGGGCGCGTGCCGCCGAGCGTGGGCGCGGTCGGTGCCGTCGCGGGCACGGTGTGACCGACGTAGGGAGTTTTCTTACCGTCTGCTGGCATATTGTTTTCTCCTTAATGTCCTCTATTACCGTTCTTCCAGTTGTCGGGCGGCGGCGGCATCAGGTGATATATCTCGCCTCTCAGCGCCCATGCCCGTCCTGCGTCGTCAATCTTTTCGCCTTGATTATGACCGCCGTCTAGAATGAGCGTATCACCATCGTAAAGCCGGATGCCGTAGACGCCCGCGCAATAGCGAACGACGAACGCGCTGCGCTGACTGCCAATCCAGGCGTGTTCCGTGTCGTCTACAATTTCTTCGTAGTCGTCAATCACGTTCCCTTCTTTCGTTCCGCGCTCGGCTGCGCTACGTAGGCGGCCTCTGTTGGGCATAGCCCCTTCTTTCTGAGTTTGTCGAAAAACTCATCAACCTGTTTCATGATAGTTGTCGCGGTGCCCTCTCCGCATTTCTCGCACAGCCATTCGTAAGCGTCTTCGTCATTTTTGCTGCTGCTGCAAGCTCGGCACATGGGAACGATGTTTGTTGGGATTGTGCCAGGGCAATCCGCATCTTGAATGGAAATCCAATGGTCTTTTACGAGCGGCTTCTCCTTTCTGCATACCACACAGCGATACCCAAAATAAGCACAAGCGTATAACCAGTCGTCTTTTGTCAAAGTGTGAGGTAGCTCGGCTTTGCGCCTGTACCTTTGCAACATTGCGGCGTTTCGTATTTCTGGGTGCGTACGGCGCCACTCCGCAACCATTTTCGTATTGCACGCATGACATCTTGAAGGAAACCACTTCCCGTCCCTGTAGTACCCGACAAAGAATTCTTTAGTTCTCGGAAATACACCCTTGCAGTCGGGACACTTTTTAAGCCCCGCTTGCCGAAGCTCGTGCGCCTCCTTTAGTTTCGGGTGAGCGTCAAGGTATCGTTCTCTATGCGCCCTTTGGTGTCTGGCGATAGATTCTGGTTTCGGAGGATGGTTTTTGTAACGTTCTCTCGAATATGCGCGTCCTTTCTCGGTGTTAGCCTCTGCGCGTCTACATTCATTACAGTCTGGACGCAGGCCGTATTTGCCGTGCTTGTTGGGCGTAAAATACCCCCTGGTTGCCGGTAGCTCTCGGTGGCATTTCGTACAGACTTTTGTCAGGATGTCAGCGCTTATCATTATCTATGCGCTCCCATTTAACTACCTTGCGGTAGCCGTTCCGCTTGAGAACGTACCGCACGTTATATTCGTGCTCTCCCGCCATACGCGCTACGTCAAATACGGTATGCCCATTGTTGAGCAAATCTACAACCCACTCAATTTTCAGCTTTGTTCGCGTTTTTGCCATTCGGTGTTCTCCATCGTATCTCTATTATATTACCACTTGCGCAAAAAGCAATCCCCGATTATACTCAGGCGTAGTATCAAGTTTTGTCAACACACGAAAGGACGTTCAATTATGGTTTCCATTAAGGGCTTGTCCCGCAACGCCGTAATCGCCGCTCTGTACAACGGCTCTACACCGCTTGGCGTGGGCTTTATGCACTTCGACCCGAAACCGATGACTGAAGCGGACGCCGCTAAGCGCTTCGACGGCCAGGGTTATTTCGATTATCTGGATGGGCGCGTGATGAAAATCCGCATCGACCCGACCAGCGACGAAATCGACCCGCGCCTGTACGACCGCGACAACGGCGACGGGGCCGCTCAGCGTGTCATTGACGAACTGCGGGCCACGAACGACACCAACTCCGACGTTATCGCGCGGCGGGCGCAAGAGGCCACCTACGCCAGCGCGCAGGAACTCAAGACGCACCTGCACGAGTGGGACAAGTACACCGAAGACGGTGACGTTGCCACGTTCACGATAGGCCTGTCCGACGTTGCACCGTACCTCGCGCCCAAGCTGGACGCTGTGCTGAACGACAAGACCGACGCCGACACGGACGAATAAGCTATGTCACAAATCATTATCACGGGCGCAAGTGACGACCTCATTGAAATCGACGGCGACCTGAGTGAGGAGTTCAACTGGTACGTCACCGAGGACGACGACCGCCGGTTCCTTGCCGTGTCGGACGGGACACTACTGGCGGTACAGTACGACGGCGACGGGCTGTGGCGGTTCGTCGTGTTGGTGACAGGCGCGGCACAGTACCAGCACGAGCCAGGCAGCGTTGCCGACGACACCAACGATGTGGTGACGCTGACGCAAGACGCGCCGTTCGCCTGGGTGCTGTTCGGCGCGGATAAGGCCGTGCGGAAGGGGAAGTAGAGATCATGGAGCGCTCAATAGACGTATCGGCAATCCGCACCCAAACAAAAACCCGTTGGATAAAGTCGCAACGGCGCAAGGTGTCGCTTGTGGATCGGATTGACCAATCTGTATCATGGTGGCTCGTCATTATCGCTGCCACGATTTACCTGTTGAGCGCTCCGCACACGGCGGCAACGTTTGACCGTCTCACGCCGGGATGGGGATGGGTCGCTCCGTTCTTTGTGGAGTTCGGCTTGCTCTACGTGGCCTTCACCAGAAAGAAGCAGCGACAGAACAACGAAACCGTCACATGGTTAGTCTGGGGACTAGAGATACTTCTCTTTGTAACCGCTGTTATCGTCAACGGGGCGGGCGCATTTACGGCGGCAGTCACGAGCGCCCATCTGGAAGATCTATCATTTAGCGATATGGTCAGCGGATTTGGGACGCTTCCGGCGACCAGTCAGGTAGCTCTTGTCTTGGTTCCCATCGCAGCCCTGATTATCCCTATTGGTACAAGTGCAGCAGGAGAGGGGTTGGCGGCGCTGGTTTTAGAGCGGAAAGAAATAAAGGATGATTTAGAGGTTCAATGGGCTGAAGTTGAAGCGCATCAGCTTTACGTCGCGTTTTTTGAAGCGCTTATTGCCGCAGAGGTTACGGTTGGCAGGGCGCGTAAAATGGCGCATTCCTACGCAGCCGGAATAACGGAAACGGCGGAAATCGTGGACGACAGCGAACCGCCGACGGAAAAACTTGCACTTCCTAAAGGAGAAGCAAAGACGCGGCTCGACGCCCTTCTCTTGAGCGATCCGGCGTCCGTCCGCTATTCCGCTACGCAACTCATGGAACTTACGGGCGCTGGCAAGACGGCGGTTTATGATTGGAAAGCACTTCACGGCAACAGCAACGGGAGTAAGCATGATTAAACGTTTAGTAGGCAAAGGAAACCTGACGACCATTCTTTTTGTCATCGGCACATGGTTGTCGTTTCGAACAGCAGCAATAGCTCTGATGGGGGATCGCCTTCAACTATCGGATGTCGGTTTCTACATCACCGTAATTATAGGAATGTGCATTGTGCTGTTCGATGAGTTGTGGACTTCACCGCGCACGCATAAAATGTTTGAGGCTGAGCATGTGCGCGATGTGGCAGATGGCGGCGGCGGGCTTGGACGCAGCGTATGACGGCGTGCTGTACGTGGGCGACCGATCGGAGGACGAGCGAGCGGCACTGGACGCCGACGTATCGTTCGAGTGGGCAACGGACTTCTTTGGAGCGTAGCGCCCGCACACGACGCGGGAGGGGAGCGAGGGACGATGGACGAACGAGAACGGATTGAGCGTGCAGTGATAACAGCGCTGGCCTTTGGCGGAGACGGCGACGCTCTCGCGGCGGGTCAGTCGCGGCGCATTGCCGCAAGGATTGCCAACGCTCTAGTCGCCGCCCCACGCGACACCTGGGCGGCGACGTTCGATGCGCCGCCCGCGCCCGCGTGGTCATCCGAGTGGCCCACCGAACCGGGCTTCTACTGGTTCTACGGCGAACTTACACCGAGCGCTCCGAAACGAATGACCGTCATGGCAGTTCGACCAGCCGAGGGCGAAGGATTACCGCTACCGGTCTACGGCGTGGACGTGTTCGGCTTCGACAAGCGTTTCTGGCAGTTCGAGGGCATGAGCGGCCTGTGGCTGCCCGCTACGCTGCCACCGACGCCCTAGCGCTCTAGGGTGTATGCACTGCATACGTCCTTGTGCTAGAATAGTCCCGTGCGTGGAAAGTTAGCTCAGAGGCAGCGATCTTCTAACGAGTGGGTGACAGCCCAAAGTGACATAGGGAGTTGGCTACGACACTCCCCTTGAACTGCTGTTGAAGCGGAACACAAGTAGCCTCAAGAGTCGATAACGCTCACGGACGGCACGGGGAAACCGACTTTGCAAGTAACCCGACCGCGAAGGCAAGCGACCACGAGAAAACGTTGCAAGGCGGAAGTCGGGCGAAATGACCAATAGCCCTTTGGCGTAGCAGCACACCACGCACGGCACCGACCGCCACGAGCCGACAATCGCAGCGGAGCATGATCACGAGCGGGGCTACCTACGCGGGACGGCCCCGCTCTTTGCTGTCAACCCGCCGCGTGCAGCACGAGCGCCACAGCCAGCGCCAGCCCGATGACGACACCGAGCGCGAACCAACTGAGCGCTTGACGACGCGACATGTGCGCCTCCGTAGAACGATGGGCGGGATTGTAGCACCGAACGGCGCTATGAGATATAATTAACCCTAATGCTAAACGCAAAACGCCGGGGCATGAATCCCGGCGCAATGCTTGTCATGAAAGGTAGGCACTTCCATGAGCAATAACGCTCTAATCATACCTGATAACCCCCAATCCGACAATTCTTTCCATTTCGAGTTCAACGGCATACCTTTTAACGCTATCATAGGGAACGACGGCGACCCGTGGTTTTACGCCACGGACGTATGCAAAGCATGTGAGATTGACAACGTGTCTCAGGCGGTTTCTCGGCTAGATGAGGACGAAAAAGCCACTATCATTTCAAATGATACAGGGCGCTCGCATCTGATGGTCAATGAGCCAGGGCTTTACGCCTTAATTGGTAGTAGCCGTAAAAAGACATCGAAGAACTTCAAGCGGTTCGTTAACCATGACGTTATGCCCGCACTCCGCAAGCGTGGAACCTATAGCATCAAGACGCTAAGCCCTGCTGAGATGCTTGTGGCCCAAGCTCAGCAAATGCTTGACCACGAACGACGGCTAGAACGCCTTGAAGCAGAATCGGCGGCGGTTCCTCAACTGGCAAACAAAATTGCGGACATCAACAACCGACTTGCCGACAGCGAGTTCCTGAGTATCTTACTGTGGTGTAAGACACAGAACATCAAGGAAGGGTTGCAGAGCGTGGCGCTACGGACGAAATGGGGCAAGGAGTGTGCGGAGTACAGCCGGACGAACGGCGTCCCGATTAAGAAGGCACTGGACGAACCGCACGCGCCCGGTCGGTATCATATCAGTGTGCTCAGCGCAGTGTGCAAGCCGAGGTCGTCCGTGCCGAAGCGGCAACTCGAACTTCCGACGGGAGGGAAGTAGCCATGCTGCAAATGTCACCTTTCGTCACCGATGGCTACTGGCTTGGCGTACCCGACGGCGACCGCCGCGCTCTGGCGCTGTACAAACGGCACTACACCTACCGCGAGTATAAGGATGGTCGCAATCGGACTATCTTTGTCGGCCCCGGTGAAAAGATGGTATTGCTTACGTTCCAGTGTGACGCGCTGTTTGTGTGGCGCAAATTCATCAGCCTTGACCATCAGGAAGGCGCGAATTGCGCTGTGTTCAGGAATGAAAGCTCAATCCTATCCAGCACGCTTATTCTTGAGGCAATGGACATGGCATGGCGGCGCTGGCCTGGGGAGCGCCTGTACACCTACGTCAACGGCGGCAAAGTTGCCAGCGGCAATCCGGGGTACTGCTTCAAGTGCGCCGGATGGTCGGTATGTGGCACGACAAAGGGCGGGTTGGTGGTGCTGGACGTGCGACCGCCGTCCGCCGCGCCGGGGCAGTTGCCGCTGCCGGGGGAGAAGTAGACGATGACAACTAACGTAACTCTGAAATTCACCCTCGGTACACTTATCGGCGCTCACCGCATTGAGCGCGGTTGGAGCCAGAGGGAACTCGCCAAGCGGCTCGGTATCTCACCGCAGTACATGAGCGACATTGAAAATGACCGCCGCGTACCGAGAAACTCCGTCATTCAGGATGTTGCCGATCTGTTCGAGATTGGTGCCGACCCGCTGTACTACGCTGTCGGTAAGCTCCCCCCAGACATTGACGGTGATTACCGTTCCTCGAAAATCCAAGCGGCGTTTGACGCGATGCGGGCTGAGTTGATGTCATGAGCGAACAAGCCGAATATAACCTCAACCGCGAAGAACAAATCGAGATGTCCCGCATTGACGCCGACTATCAAACTCAATGGGACGAACTAGAGACAAAACACAGGTTGGAAAAGGATAAACTCTACAACGATTGGGTAATGCAACGCGAAGCGCTTACCGCCCGCAGCAAAGAGCGCAACGCCGCGCCGCGCCAGCACGAGGACGGAGGACGGACGGAATGAGCAAGGGCGACGAGACGCTATTTGAAATAGAAAGCAACGATGTCTACGCCTCAGTTGAGGTCATTCGCCATTATGACGCCGTGACTGGCGTTCCATCAATCAGGTACTCCGTCTTTATTGACGATATGGGAACGATGGTGCTGCCTGAAAATAAGATGTTCGGATTCGTCAATCTGCTTAACGCCGCTATCAGTCGGGTCGTTGAGCTAGAGCAAGGCGGTGCCACGTGAGCGCCGCACAGGACGAGCGCGGGCGGGCGGTTGCGCTGGCGCGAAACAGTGCTATTTTGCCTATTGCATTGTACCGCATTGTGCGCTAATATTGCGGTATGAAAACAAAGCGAAGCACCAGTATACGGTTGTCGAATGAGGCTAAGCGGATACTCGAAGGGGCATCTGACGAAGCTGGAATTAGCCAGTCGGCAGCAATGGAAATCGCCATTCGTCGTTTAGTAAAATATCCCATAACCGAAAACGCTCTGGATGCCGCAAGCGCCAGAGCGTTAGCCACGCAAAAGGAGAAATAGCATGGCTGAATGTAGTGTACCTCAAGATTACACATCGTTCCTCATGTCCAAACAGGCTATCGTCAAGCCGAGCGGCATTGATGTGCGCCCCGACGAAATTAACCCGCTCTTGTTTCCCTTTCAGCGGGACATTGTACGCTGGAGTCTGAAACTCGGTCGGGCAGCACTGTTCGAGGAATGTGGACTCGGCAAGACTTTTCAGTACCTCGAATGGGCGCGGCTTGTTCACCAGTATACGGGCGGCAAGGTGCTTATTCTTGCGCCGCTGGCTGTGGGACACCAGATAGGTCGTGAAGCGCTCAAGCTCGGCTTCTCTGTGCCGCAAGTCAAGCAGCAGTCCGACGTGGGTGACGCCCCGATTGTCGTCACCAACTACGAACGACTGCACCTGTTCGACGCTACGGCTTTTATCGGCGTCGTCCTCGACGAGAGTTCTATACTTAAGGCGTTCACTGGAAAAACTAAGCAGGCTTTGATAGACGCTTTCAGGGAAACGCCGTTCAAGCTCTGCTCCACGGCTACGCCAGCGCCCAACGACTACATGGAACTAACCAACCACTCGGAGTTTCTGCGGGTCATGCCGGGCCACGAGATGCTGGCCCGTTGGTTCATCAATGATACTATGAGCTTTGGCACGTATCGGCTGAAGGCCCACGCTGAACAGGACTTCTGGCGCTGGCTGACCTCCTGGGCAGTGTGCCTATCGCGGCCCGCTGACCTCGGCCCGCAGTACGACATTCCCAACTTTGACCTGCCGCCGCTCAACATCCACGAACATCGGACGGACGTAGCTCAGGCGACGATTGACCGGACGTTTGCCGAAGGGATGCTGCTGCCCGACACCGCGCCGTCGTCAACCACACTGCACCGCGTCAAGCGCGAGTCGCTGACCGACCGCGTAGCAGAAGCGGTGTCCATTGTCGCCGCTATCCCGCAAGAACGTCCCGTGATTATCTGGTGCGACACCAACTACGAGGCCGACGCGCTCATGGCGGCGTTCCCCGGTATCCTAGAAGTGCGCGGCGACCACAGTGCTGACGTGAAAGAGGAACGGCTGACCGCTTTTAGTGACGGCAACGCGCGGCTCATCCTCACCAAGCCTGACATCGCCGGGTTCGGTCTGAACTGGCAGCACTGCGCAGATCAGGTGTTTGTCGGCGTGTCATTCAGCTTTGAAAAGACCTATCAAGCGCTCCGCCGGTCATGGCGCTTTGGGCAGACGAAACCCGTCGAGGCCCATCTGATTTACGCCGAAACCGAGGGTAACGTGCTGGCGACCTTAAAGCGCAAGCAGGAGGACTTTAAGCTGATGCAACAAAAGATGAACGCCGCCATGAACGAACACGGCCTATTTCGCGATGACAGCAAACTGTCTCTCACGTCCGTTGCCTCAAACGCCGTTCAGGGCGCGAACTGGACGCTGTACCTGGGCGACTGCGTGACTGAAACCGCCAAACTGCCCGACAATAGCATCGACTTCGGTATCCATTCGCCGCCCTTTGCCAACACGTACATCTACAGCAGCGCCGAGGCTGACATGGGCAACTGCGCCGACGACGACGAGTTTTTCCAGCATTATGAGTATCTCATCAAGGAACTCTACCGCATCACGCGCCCCGGTCGTCTGTGCGCCGTCCACTGCAAGGATTTGCCACTATTCATCAACCGTGACGACGCAGCAGGATTGCGTGACTTCCCCGGTCATATCATCCGGGCGTTTGAGGCGAACCGCTGGATATTCCACAGCCGCGTGACTATCTGGAAAGACCCGGTAATTGAGATGCAGCGTACCAAAAACCACGGCCTGCTTCACAAGAACTTTGTAGACCGCGCCGAGGCTGTCCGGCAGGGCATGGCGGATTATCTACTTTTATTCCGCAAGTGGCCCATTGACGGCGGCGAAAGCGTCAAGCAACACCGCGTCCCCGGCGATTACATCGGCACGAACCCGCCGACCGAGTACGATACGCATCCCGGCAAGAAAAGCCGCCAAGCGAACTACTCAATTGCCGTGTGGCAGCGCTACGCCTCGCCAGTCTGGTTTGACATCGACATGACCAACGTCCTTAATTACCAGATTGCCAGAGACGACAAGGACGAGAAACACATGGCCCCGTTGCAACTGGACGTGATCGCCCGCGCCGTGGACATCTGGACAAATCCCGGCGATACCGTCTTTAGCCCCTTTGCCGGGGTTGGTAGTGAAGGGTTCGAGTCAATCAAGTTGCACCGCAAGTTTATTGGCGTGGAACTCAAGGAGTCCTACTTCAACCAGGCGTGCAAGTATCTACGGGACGCCGACCAACTGGCGGCACAGGTTGACTTGTTTACCTATAGCAACGTCGAAGTCGAGTAACCTCTATCGCACGTCACGTCACGAGCCGGGTTGTTCCCGGCTCTTTTCGTTCTAGCTCCCCGCCTTGCCTAGCCCACCCTGCGCGTCCGGCACTACGGGCTAGACCTCTTGCCACACGCCGCCGGTTAGATAGCCGTGCCAGTCCTTGCCGCCGTTTCGCCCATAGCACAAGATGGACGGCGTGACGGTTATCGTGCCGTCGGCGTTCTCTACCACCGTATGCTTTTGCAGGCCGCCAGTGCCGAACCCCGGCGCGGGAACGTGCATGAACCACACGCCGTCTTTGTTCTTGCCGTACTCGCCCATTTCGAGGGCGTACTCATCCTCTGCTAAGTCGTGCCGTTTCCCTTGCATCGTGCTATGTCCCCGGCTTCGTGACCACGGGCGGCGCTACGTTCAGCCCGCCCGCCGTGCTTGCCCCGCCGATGCTCGCGCCCGTTGACCCTGGCGGCGGCACGAGGACGGGGCTAGGCGTGAACGCGGGCGCGGCGTCCACGCCCTGTACGACGCTGTTCGCCGTCTCCTGCTTCACGAGTATCTCGAACGGTACAACAGGCGGAACCAGCTTGACGCCCCGCGCTTTGGTCTGTGTCACCGTCGTGCCGTTCGTGGTCGTCGTTACGGTCGTTGAGCCGAGCGTGGGCAAGTACAGCGCGATTGCAAGGTGGAAAACTTGACTCCCGGCGGCGGTAGCAACGGCGGTGATAATGAAGTTGCGCCAGTCGAGGAAGGTCAGCGGCAGACTCGTCACGGACAAGAGCGTAAAGACCAGTGTCCACAGCGTACACAGGCCCAGGACAGCGAGGATTTTCTTGAGCGGCGCTTGCGTCGGGTCTTTGAAGAACGCGCCCTGTTCGCAGACCTGGCTGAGTATCGCGCCGACGACGGCGTTGAGAATGACGAGGTTAGTATCCAACGTTCCCTCCCTTAGCCGAATAAGCCCGCTTTTCGCAAGCGTTCGGTCATTTGCGCTTCATTCTGAGTTTGGAGTTGACGCTCAATCCACACCCGCGTATCAGGGTGAAGCTGGATTTTGTCGGCACGGGATCGGTACCACTTCGCGGTATCAGGCTTGCCGAGCGCCCGACCTGCGCCCATCCAGTCCGCCAACATCTCACGGCGATGCGCATCGGGCATATCCAGCGCGACGGGGATGTACCATAGTGTTTGTTCAAGTTGCCGCTGCGCTTCAGGATCGGCTTTCCACCAGGGCGTATCGTGTCCATACAACAGCGCCGCCTCTTTGCCGTCGGCTGCGCGGTTAATGGTGGCGTGAGTCATACCGCCGTCATAGGACTGCGGCAGGAACGGCGGGTGCGGATCGTCGTTGCGCAGCAGCCAGAACTGCCAGTGATGCTTATTGCGCTTCTGATGCAAATTCCAGGCGTAATCAAAGGCCCGTTGCACCTTCTGCGGCGTTTCCATCCTCGGCGTCAATTTGCCGTCAGGCAAGAACACCTTCGTCGTGGCGCTGGCAATTTTCGGCCCATAGAAATAGGCGACGTAGGGAAACCACTCATCGGGCAGAAACTTGTCCCAGTCGTGGAAGATGAGTTGCCAGATCGGGACACTTAAACTCAAGCCAGACAGAAATACAAACCACTTATGCTTGAGCATATATCGGAGATATTGCCAGTGGTGGAGCATAGACTAGGCGCTCACCACAATGCTACCGAGCGTAGCCGTAGCAGGCAGCGCAAGGTTGGCGGGCGTAGCGCTGGCGTCGTTGATTGAGCCGCCGTTCAGGTTGACGCTCGTGACTGCCAGAACCGCGCCGCCAGTCGTGTTGCCCGGCTGAACCGTGTACGGAAAGAGGATAGACGTTGAGCCAGTGCCGCCGCCATAATCTACGATAGACCCATCGGACAGCGTGACCTGCGGCGTACCAGTCACGTTCACGGGCTTGTCGAACACGAGCGCTACCGTGATAGGATCACCTGCGGCTTTCGTTCCGTCGGCGGTCGGGGTTGTCACGCTTTGGATGACCGGCGCGGCGTCCGTGGGCGGCGTGGACGTGGGCTGGCGGGACACGATGAAGGCGCGGGTGTCCGCCTGTTCCGTCTGATGGTTTTGGTTGCGCAAAAGAAGTCTTTGCGCGATTTCCACTTGCGCATTTAAGTCGGCAAGTTCCTGGTTAAGCGCGGTGTTCTCATCGGCCAGAACCTTGTCGTAAACGTCCAGATCGGCAAGCGCTTTGTCGAAATACCGCTGATCAGGGTAAGCTGTCGAATCAGGAAAAGTGATACGTGCGGGCGGGTTGAAGGTGTTCATTTAGACGGTTCTCCTATTGATAGTTCAAGTATACATCTGTTCTATAAGAACGAGATAAGCGACTGAGCCACACCAGCGCCACCGGAAGCGCCAGCGTGAGCGCGGGCAGCAGCAGTCGTACCTCATGCCAGGTGCCGAACACGGCGAACAGCGCCATATACGGAACGGCCACTAGCGCAATTCGGCGCGTCCGCAACGACACGGCGTGATAGCCGAACACGACCGCCGCCAGCACGGGCGCGAACAGCGGCAATTTCCATTGAGCCTCACCCAACCACCAGCCACTTGTGTTGCGCTGCCACGTCTGCGCAATCGACAGCGAGTTCGGCACGGGGCCGAGCGCCAACCGCAACCCGACGAACATCACGCCCCATGCGACAGCGGACGGCAGCCACAACCGCCAGTCACGCGGACGCAGAGCGAAGGCGACAAGGGGCAGCAGCACCGTCGTCTCGCGGTTCAAGGTCGCTACGGCGGTCAGCGCGGCGAAGGGCGCTATCCAGGCGGGTCGGTAGGTCAACAATAGTAGTCCGGCACACAGAAACACCACCTCAAGGGCGCTGTATAGAGCAAAGCCCCATACCTCGAACATGACGGGAAGGTATAGTGCCACAAGCGCTACGCCGAACAGTGACCAGTTAGGCGAAACCGACACCCGCAACCACACATACAGCGCTAACAACATCACCGGCAGCACGATAACGTGAGCCGCAATGTAAGCGGGCGCGGACAGTGGCAGGAAGACGCCGACCAGCACGCGGTAGTGAAACGGCGCGGTAGCCATCAGTGCCGCCGTTGCCGCCGCGCAGTTAGGGCAAAATGTCGGCAGCGTGGCGGCGTAGTACGCGCCAGCGAGAAGGCCGAGGGCGGCGACACAGGCCGCGCGTATCATATGACCTGCACTACTGCTGCAACAGACGACGGAGGCGACAGGCTGATCTCCACCTGCGCGACGACCAGTCCGACGCGCGCCAGTTGTTGGAGAAGTATTTCG
>Ga0265338_10000481_pt1 | contig 71278 bp, 70 predicted proteins | sample 42126metaG_FD_193579 | JGI IMG/M metagenome (GOLD analysis project Ga0265338, IMG submission 193579) | Rhizosphere microbial communities from Carex aquatilis grown in University of Washington, Seatle, WA, United States - 4-21-26 metaG | ecosystem: Host-associated > Plants > Roots > Rhizosphere...
TGCACGGTCCTATCGATCGGGGTGCCGCATCAGATATGGGGCGCGAGCGCGGGCATTCCGGCCCGCGCATCGGACCCGTAGATAGGGCCGCTCAGACGATCTGCAACAGCAGGCCCTTCAGATACTCGCCTTCGGGGAACGCCGTGAGCAGCGGATGATCGACGCCCGCGCCGAGGCGCTTGAGGATGCGCGCGTCGACCTTCGCATCGGCGGCTGCGCCCGCGACGATCTTCTGGAACAGTTCCGCATCGATCGCGCCCGAACACGAATACGTGAACAGCAGGCCGCCTGGACGCAGCAGCTTGAGTCCGGTGAGGTTGATGTCCTTGTACGCGCGGGCCGCGCGGTCGACGTGCTCGCGCGACGCGGCGAACTTCGGCGGATCGAGCACGACGAGGTCGAAGCGCTCGCCTTCTTCGTGCAGGCGGCGCAGCGTCTTGAAAGCGTCGGCGTCGAGCCAGGTCGCGCGCGCGGCATCGAAGGCGTTCGCCTCGACGTTCTTCTGCGCCGTCGCGAGCGCGTCGCCCGACGAGTCGATCGACACTACGCGCCTCGCACCGCCCTTGAGCGCCGCGAGCGAGAAGCCGCCCGTGTAGCAGAAGCAGTTGAGCACGTCGCGCTCACGCGCGAACGTCTGCACGAGCGCGCGGTTGTCGCGCTGATCGACGTAGAAGCCGGTCTTGTGGCCGTTGCGCACGTCGACGTGATAGCGCATGCCGTTCTCGCTCGTCACGATGGTTTCGGGCGGCTCGTCGCCCGCGAGCAGGCCCGTGATCTGTTCGAGCCCTTCCTTTTCGCGGATCGACACGTCCGAGCGCTCATAGACGTTCGGGCAGTTGGTCGCGCTCGTGAGCGCACCGACGAGCGCGTCCTTCCACGCCTCGACGCCCGCCGCCATGAACTGGCAGACGAGTTGCCCGCGACCCGGTGTGCTCCCATTCGCGCCGTCTTCCACGTAGTAATCGACGATCAGGCCAGGCAGCCCGTCCGCCTCGCCGAAGATCAGGCGCACGGCGCCGGTGCCGGTCACCATCGCCTGACGATGCGCGACGGCGCGCTGCACGCGGCGCTTGAAGAACGCGTGATCGATGGGTTCGTTTTCGTCGAAGCTCCAGACGCGCACGCGGATCTGCGAGTGCGGGCTGTAGGCGGCGCGCGCGAGGAAGCGGCCGTCGTGCGCGCGCACGATTACGGTCGCGCCCGCGGCCGGCTTGCCCTCGACGCGGTCGATCGCATTCGCGTAGACCCACGGATGGCGGCGCAGCAGGGATTTTTCTTTCGACGGTTTGAGCGTGACGATATTCATGGTGTGTTCAATACAGAGAAACGGGGCGAGCGGCGGCCGGGGCGCTGCCGCGCACACGCGCGCCGCGAGGCATCAATCGCGCTTTTTGGCGCGCGGATGCGCGGTGTCGTAGACCTTCGCGAGATGCTGGAAATCGAGCGACGTGTAGACCTGCGTGGCCGCGATGCTCGCGTGGCCGAGCAGTTCCTGCACGGCGCGCAGGTCGCCGCTCGACTGCAGCAGGTGCGTCGCGAACGAGTGGCGCAGCACGTGCGGGTGGACGTTCGCCGGAATGCCGGCCGCGAGCGCCGCGCGCTTCACGCGCTCGCGCACGACGCCGGGCGCCATGCGGTTGCCGCGCACGGAGACGAAGAGCGGGGCGTTGTCGTGCTTCACGAGCGTATCGCGCACGGCGAGCCACGCGTCGAGCGCGTCGAGCGCCTTGCGGCCGACCGGCACGACGCGATGCCGGTTGCCCTTGCCGTGGACTTCGACTTCGGCGGCGTCGCGCTTGAGCCAGCCCACCGATTCGTAGCCGTCGCGCTTCACGTAACGCACATCGAGGCCGACGAGTTCGGCGAGCCGCAGCCCCGACGAATAGAACAGTTCGAGTATCGCGTGATCGCGCAGCGCCTCGGCGCCGTGGCCTTCGGCGACGGCGGGACCGGGAGCTTCCATCAACCGCTGGGTGTCATCGACGGAGAGCGCCTTCGGCAGCGTCTTCGCGCGCTTGGGCGCGCGCACGGCGGCGACGGGGTTCGCGTCGAGTTCGATGTGTCCCGCAAGCCAGCGATAGAACGCGCGCCACGCCGACAGCCGGTGCGCGATCGAGCGCGCCGAGAGGCCGCCCGCATGCGCGCGCGCGACGGCGCCGCGCACGTCGGCGGGCGTGATCTTCTCCAGCGGACGAGCGCCCGCGAGCTTCTTCAACTCGTCGAGTTCGTGCGTGTAGCCGCGCAGCGTGTGCGCCGACAGCCGCCGCTCGTGTTCGAGGCTGGCGAGGTAGTCGGCGATCGGATCGGTCGGCGTCACGATGGGCGGCGGTTCAGGAGGGCGGCGCGCTCAGTGCGGCATCAGGCGCGTGAGCGCCGCGCTCGCGAGCGCGCCGATCTGCGTGAGGAAATCCGTGGCCATGCCGTCGTGGAAGCGGCGCGGATCGGGCGAGCCCATCACGAGCAGGCCGAACGCGTTGCTTTCGGGTTCGGTTTTGCCCTCGGCGTCGCTCGCGCGCAGCGCGACCAGCGCGACCGATTGCGGCGCGCCATCGGCGGTGTCGAGCCACTGCGCCGCTTCGAAACCCGAGTTCGCGCCGCAGTACGGCACGGCCAGGCTGTTCGTGAAGAGCCGCACTTCCTCGCCGGTCTGGCGCGCGAAGTCGGCCTGGGCGTAGGCTTCGGCGACATCCCAGACGCGCAGCGCGGCCTGCGGCACGTCGAACACGTCGCGCAGGTTCTGCGCGATCGTGCGCGGCAGCGCGTACGGATCGCGCTCGGCGATCACGCGCGTCGTCCAGCTCACGAACTTCGACGCGATGCTGTCGTTCTCGTGGCCGTAGCGCACCAGCTCCGAGAGGCGGAGTTCGAGATGCTTGTTCTTCTCGCGCAGCATCTCCATCTGCCGCTCCTGCAGCGACACGGCCGCTTTGCCGTGCGGATTGCCGAGCTTGATCGTCGCGAGCAGTTCGGCATGCTCAACGAAGAATCCGGGATTGGCGAGCAGGTAGTCGGCGACTTCGCGATCGTTCATGTTGTAGGCGCGTGGTTGGCGTGAGGCGCGCGGGGCGCGCGATCGATGAAACGATGAATCGATGAAACGTCCTGCGGTGGATCGGCCGCAGGACGCTGGCGGCCGGCGGGGCAAACCTCACGGAGAACCGAACCTGGATGGCCCTCAGTCGGCCAGTTCGATTTCGCCTTCGAATACGGTTGCGGCGGGGCCCGCCATCATGAGCGCGGCGGAATCGTCGCGCGCGCCGTCCCAGGCGATCGTGAGCATGCCGCCGTGCGTGTGTACCTTGACCGGCGTATCGAGCAGCCCGCGCCGGATGCCCGCCGCCACGGCTGCGCACGCGCCCGTGCCGCATGCGAGCGTCTCGCCGGCGCCGCGCTCGTAGACGCGCAGCTTCACCTCGTTGCGCGAGACGATCTGCATGAAGCCGGCGTTCACCTTCTGCGGGAAGCGCTTGTGCGTCTCGACCACAGGGCCCTCCACGAGCACGGGGAACACCTCGACATCGTCGACCACCTGCACCGCGTGCGGGTTGCCCATCGAGACGGCCGAAATCCAGCGGGTTTGTCCGTTCACGTCGAGCGGCCAGAGCGTGTCGTTGCCTTCGCGGCGGCCTTCGAGCCCGTTCGCGTCGAACGGCACGCGCGCCGGCTCGAACACGGGGCTGCCCATGTCGACGACGACTTCACCGTTTTCCTGCATGACGAGCGTGATCGTGCCGTTCTGCACCTGCACGCGTACGCGGCTGGCGTCCGTGAGCTTGCGCTCGCGGACGAACTTCACAAAGCAGCGGGCGCCGTTGCCGCAGTGCTCGACCTCGCTGCCGTCGCAGTTGAAGATGCGATAGCGGAAATCGACGCCTTCGATGGTCGGCTTCTCGACGACGAGCAACTGGTCGGCGCCGACGCCGAAGTGGCGGTCGGCGAGCGCACGCACCTGTTGCGGCGTGAGCGCGAGCGGCTGGGTGTAGCCGTCCAGCACGACGAAGTCGTTGCCGGCGCCGTGCATTTTGGTGAATTTGAGCTTCATCGCGCTATTGTAAGTGACGCGCGGCTGTTCGCCACGCCTCCGAATGCCGGGCGCGGCGGCCTTGCTTAATACACACCCGGCTCGCCCGGCGGCCGCGTCTTGAACCGCTTGTGGACCCAGTAATACTGCTCGGGAATGCGCGGGATCTGCTCTTCGAGGAAGGCGTTCATGCGGCGCGCGTCCTCCTCGTCGTCGCCGGTGGGGTAGTTGTCCCACGGCTTGAACACCTTCAGCCGATAGCCCTTGTAGTTCGGCAGCACTTCGCCGATGAACGGCGCCACCTGCGCGCGTCCCACTTTCGCGAGACGTCCCACGGCGGTCAGCGTGCAGGCGGGCACGCCGAAGAACGGCACGAACGTCGAGTTGCGCATGCCGTAGTCCATGTCCGCGCCGAGCATGACGGGCTTGCGGTCGCGCAGCCAGCGCAGCACGACGCGCGCGCTGTCCGCACGGCTCACCATCTCCGCGCCGAAGCGGCTGCGGCCCGCCTTCGCGGCGGCCTCGAACTCGGGATTCGAGAACGGCTGATACAGCGAGCCGCACGGCCGGTGCAGCGAGTAGTTGAGGAACATCGACCCCGCCTCGATACCGACGAAGTGCAGCCCGAGGAACAGCGTGGGCGGCAGGTCCGGATCGGTGAGGTCGACTTCGCTGTCGAGTTCGATGAGCTTTTCGAGCTTCTTCGCCGAGCCGAACCACTGCACGCTGCGCTCCATGTAGCTGCGGATCGCGTGGCGAAAGTGCAGGCCCGCGACTTCCTCGCGCTTCTCGTCGCTCCAGTCGGGGAAGCAGAGCTTGAGATTGGTGTGGACGACGCGCTTGCGGCGGCTCGGGATCTGGTAGAGCAGCCAGCCGAGGCCGTCGCCGAGGCGGGCGACGAAACCGTAAGGCAGGATCGCGAAGAGCTTGAGCAGGCCGATTGCGAAACGGGAACCGAGCTTGCCTAGCATGCGGCGGCTCCCCGGGTAGCCGCGAGAGTGGAAACGCGGACGGAAATCGACGGGGATGTGGGAGCGAATGCGATCGACGGCACGCGGCGTGACTCTGCGACAAATTAGGGAAGCCGCTATAATAAGGGCTTCGCCGAGTTAACAGACAACTTGCGGGGCGAAGCCGGGTTGAGCCAGATCGACGTCAATCAAGCGTCGCGAGGTTCGCACCGGACCGGAAATCCGCTAAAGCGTCGCCGCTTCAAGGCTCCCGGAGCTGGCTACGTGAAACTCAACCGTCACCAGCTAAAGGAGTTTAGAGCGTGGCAAACGACTATTTCTTCACCTCCGAATCCGTCTCCGAAGGCCATCCGGACAAGGTCGCCGACCAGATCTCGGATGCGATCCTCGACGCCATCCTCACCCAGGACAAATACTCCCGCGTTGCAGCGGAAACGCTGTGCAACACGGGTCTCGTCGTCCTCGCCGGTGAAATCACGACGACCGCCAACGTCGATTACATCCAGGTCGCGCGCGACACGATCAAGCGCATCGGCTACGACAACACCGACTACGGCATCGACTACCGCGGCTGCGCGGTGCTCGTCGCTTACGACAAGCAGTCGCCGGACATCGCCCAGGGCGTGGACCGCGCGCACGACAACAACCTCGACCAGGGCGCCGGCGACCAGGGCCTGATGTTCGGTTACGCGTGCGACGAAACGCCCGAGCTGATGCCGCTGCCGATCCACCTGTCGCACCGCCTCGTCGAGCGTCAGTCGAACCTGCGCCGCGACGGCCGCCTGCCCTGGCTGCGCCCCGACGCGAAGTCGCAGGTCACGATCCGCTATGTCGACGGCAAGCCGCACGCGATCGACACCGTCGTGCTCTCGACGCAGCACTCGCCGGACATCGACCTCGACACGCTGCGCCAGGCCGTGATCGAGGAAGTCATCAAGCCGGTGCTGCCGGCCGACCTCATCAAGGGCGAGATCAAGTTCCTCGTGAACCCGACCGGCCGGTTCGTGATCGGCGGCCCGCAAGGCGACTGCGGTCTCACGGGCCGCAAGATCATCGTCGATACGTACGGCGGCGCAGCGCCGCACGGCGGCGGCGCGTTCTCGGGCAAGGATCCGTCGAAGGTGGACCGTTCGGCCGCCTACGCGGGCCGTTACGTCGCGAAGAACATCGTGGCCGCGGGCCTCGCGTCGCGCTGCCTGATCCAGGTGTCGTACGCGATCGGCGTTGCGGAGCCGACCTCGGTCATGGTCAACACGTTCGGCACCGGCAAGGTCTCGGACGCGACGATCACGCAACTCGTGCGCGAGCACTTCGACCTGCGTCCGAAGGGCATCATCCAGATGCTCGACCTGCTGCGTCCGATCTACGAAAAGACCGCCGCTTACGGCCACTTCGGCCGCGAAGAGCCGGAGTTCTCGTGGGAAGCGACCGACAAGGCGCTCGTGCTGGCCGAAGCCGCCGGCACGGAGCCGGTGGGCGCGCTGGCGTAACCCGCCAGACGAAGAAAAACCCCGCAGGGCGTTGAGCCCGTGCGGGGTTTTTTGTTGGTGCGCGCCATGCGTCTTGCGCGCCGATCGCGCGCCGGTTTATTGCATCGCGAACGCAAACCATCCCGTGCTGCTGGCCGACGTGCGGCGCGGACGGCGCGCGCTGCTGCGGCTCGGCGCGGGGCTGGCGGTCGCCGGCTTGCCGGTGGCGCCGAGCGCGCGCAGCTGCGTATTGGGCCGATAAAGCAGCGTGCGCAGTGAGAAGTGCCGCGCGCCCGAGCGAAGGCGCAGCACCGAGAAGAACGAGTGGAACCAGGCGCGCATGCTGTCGATGGGCTTCGTTTCGCGCACCTGCTCCGCGAGCGCCCGCGTGCGCGCCGCGTGATGACGTAGTGCGCGCATCACGTGACGGCGCGCGGGACGCGCCGCCTTCAAGGCGGCGTGGGTAAGGCGACGGGTATCGAAAACGGTGTGCATGATCTCTAGTGGAGTCGGGAGCGAGATGCGTATCTGAAGCGCGCTTCGCGTGGCGCCTCATTTGCCGCAGCAAACGTGCCTGTCCTGACGAAATGGGAAAACGCCGCACGCCCCGTAGTGGATGCGTGAGGTAACGATTAGAGCGGCCGGACGGGCCTTCGTTCTGCGGCGGGCCTCGCAGCCGATGCGGGCCGCCCGTCCGTGCGGGTGAGTGTTGGCAGACTCAAACGACATGCGCGCAGGCTACCCAGGATCTGTGACGTGCTGAAGTCGGTTAAACCCCACATGCGCGCGCATTTGACGCATGCGATCGTGCCCTGTCACGCCATGACGGTGCGTGCGCCCCAACGCCGTGCGTTGGCTTCGACGCCTGAATGAAGACGAGACGCCGCAGCGCGCGAAACGCTCCGCGCGGCACGGCACCGGATGTCGATGCGCGGCTTTCGATGCGCGCTTCCGCGCGGCGTCAGTCGCTTTACAATCAAAAGCCCGGCATCGAACAACGGAAGTCCCATGTCAGTCCACTCGAAGAAGGAACAGGTGCAGGCGCTGCGCGATCACGGTTTTGTGGTGGTGCCGGGGCTCGTTTCACCCGCGCGCTGCGAAGAACTGAAACACATCGGGCAGACGCAACTGGAGGAGGCCGCCGCGCCCGTCGAATTCGAAGCGGATTTGCGCTATCCCGGCGCGCCGTCGTCGAGGCACGAGGCTGGCGGACATACGGTGCGGCGTCTGCTCGACGCGTACTCGCGCCATGCGCGCTTTCGCGAGTGGGCGACGTCGCCTGAGATCGGCGGCTGGATGGAGCTGTATTTCGGCGAGCAGGTGGTGCTCTCGCGCGCGCATCACAACTGCATGATGACGAAGCATCCGTCGTACGGCAGTCTCACGGGCTGGCATCGCGACGCGCGCTACTGGTCGTTCGAACGCGACGATCTCGTGTCGGTGTGGCTCGCGCTTGGGAACGAGACGGTCGAGAACGGCGGGCTGACATTCGTGCCGCGTTCGCACGAAGAGGCGTTCACGTCGGATCGCTTCGACGCCGCGAAATTCTTCCGCGCCGATCTGCCCGAGAACCAGACGTGGATCGACCGCGCGGTGTCGCCGCCGCTGCAGGCTGGCGACGTCGTGTTCTTCCACTGCAACACGCTGCATTCGGCGGGGCAGAACCTGAGCGATCAGGTGAAGTTCTCGCTCGTGTTCACCTATCACGGCGCGAGCAACGTGCCGCTGCCGGGCACGCGGTCGGCATCGCTGCCGGAAGTGCCGTTCTGACGACGTGGATGGCGGGGGCGCGCGACCGCGCTAGCGTCGCCGCCCCGGGAACGCGAGTCCGGTGAGGCCCGCGATGGTCGCCGCCGCGCCGCCCGCGAGCAGCAGGATCGTGCGGTTGGTGGGCGCGCCGGTGAAGAGCCGCGACATGTCGTTCGACAGCGAATGAAACGACTGGCCGCCGAAATACAGCAGCACGACGCCGCAGGCGATCAGCGCAAACGAAATCGCTTTGACCATGAAATACCTCTCGCAGGGGACAGACGCCGCAGTGTAGCTGAGGCGTCCATCGTGCGGCAGCGCCTGGAATGCGGCGCCTGAATCGCGCGCTTCAATCCCGCGCCTGAATCCCGAATAGTGGGCATCTGCATGGCGCGGGCGGATTGGCTACCATGTCACCCTCTGCCGCGCGCTGTTGCGCGGCACGGTCCGCTCACTCAACGCCCCGTTTTCCATCGAGGATTCAATCCATGGCCTACGAAGCAGCATCTGAACGCTATTCGGAGATGCAATACCGCGTGTGCGGCAAATCGGGACTCAGGCTGCCCGCGCTGTCGCTCGGCCTGTGGCACAACTTCGGCGACACCACGCCGATCTCGACGCAGCGCGAAATCCTGCGCACCGCCTTCGATCTCGGCATCACGCACTTCGACCTCGCGAACAACTACGGCCCGCCGTACGGCAGCGCCGAGACCAACTTCGGCCGCCTTTTCAAGGACGACTTCCGTCCGTACCGCGACGAACTGCTGATCTCGTCAAAGGCCGGCTGGGACATGTGGCCCGGCCCGTACGGCCAGGGCGGCGGCTCGCGCAAATACGTGCTCGCGAGCCTCGACCAGAGCCTGAAGCGCATGGGGCTCGATTACGTCGACATCTTCTATTCACACCGCTTCGACGCGGATACGCCACTCGAAGAAACCGCAGGCGCGCTCGCGAGCGCCGTGCAGCAGGGCAAGGCGCTCTATGTCGGCATCTCGTCGTATTCGCCTGCGAAGACGCGCGAGATGGCGAAGCTGCTCGCCGAATACAAGGTGCCGCTGCTGATCCATCAGCCGTCGTACAACCTGCTGAACCGCTGGGTCGAGCATGGCCTGCTCGACACGCTCGACGACCTGGGCGTCGGCAGCATCGCGTTCACGCCGCTCGCGCAGGGGCTTCTCACCGGCAAGTACCTGAACGGCGTGCCGCAGGATTCGCGCGTGAACCGTCCCGGCGGCGGCTCGCTCTCGAGCGAGCACCTGAACGCCGCAAATATCGACCACGTGCGCAAGCTCAACGGCATCGCCGAGCGTCGCGGCCAGAGTCTCGCGCAGATGGCGATCGCGTGGACGCTGCGCGGCGGACGCATCACGTCGGCGCTAATCGGCGCGAGCCGCGCGGAACAGGTGCGCGAGAACGTCGCCGCGCTGAAGAACCTCGAATTCTCGACGGAAGAACTTGCGGAGATCGACCGTTATGCCGTCGAAGGCGGCATCAATCTATGGGAGAAGCCGTCTACGGATCAGCACGTCTGATTCGCGTGCCTGGCTTGGCCTGGACACCTCGCTGATGCGCTGGCCGTTTCGTTAAAGGGGGTTGCCAGGCCGTTAGCAGTTGAAAACATAAAAATTCCCGCAAGCCCCATAGCTTGCGGGGATTTTTCTTCGCTTCGGCCCGTTCGCGCTTCTCTATCCGCCAACCGACGCCGCGGCACGCCTTTCCCCGTTTTTTTCCTGCTTCTTCTGTCTTCTTCTCGCTGTCACGCGCCGCTGCTAACTTCGCGGCAATCCTTGCCGCGAGGAGTGCCGATGGAGTCCACGATCGCCGACCGTCCCGCGACCCGCCCCGGGCGCGAAGCCCCGTCGCAGGCGCCTGATGCGCGCGCGAACGCCGCGATGCTTGCCGTCGTCGGGCTGGCGCTCGCGTGGGAGCTGATCGGGTTGCCGCTCGTCATGCGCGCCTCGGGCGCTCCGTCACTCCTGCTGCTCGCAACGCTCCTGCCCGTGGTGCTCGCCACGCCGATCCACTGGGGCCTGATTCACGAGGGCATCCACGGCAACCTGCTGCGCGACCGGCACGCCAACGAATGGCTCGCGCGGCTATTGGCGATCGGCCTTGCGATGCCGTTCGACGCCGTGCGCTTCGGACACCTGATGCATCATCGCTTCACGCGCGAGCCGTACGACCGGCCCGACGTCGACGACGCAACGGGGCCGCGCTGGCGCAGGCGCCTCGCGTATTACGCGCATCTTCTCGGCGGACTTTACGTGACCGAACTGCTCGTGCCGCTCGTCGCGTTCCTGCCGGCGCGCACGGGCCCGAAGGCGCGCAGGTGCAGCGGCTCTTCGCCAATCACGCCGGCGATGCGCGAAAGCGCCGCCGCGCGCGTGGCGACTGGCTGTGTTCGGTGGTGCTGTACGGGCTCTCGTTCACGCTGTACGGGCCGCTCTGGCCGGTGCTGCTGGCGGCGATGTTCCTGCGCGGCCTGTGGCTGTCGATGGCCGACAACCTGCCGCACTACGGCGTTGCGCTCGACGAGCCCGGACGCGCGCGCGATCTGCGCGTGCTGCGCGGCATCGGCGTGATGCTGATGAATCATCACCTGCACCGGCAGCATCACCTGCATCCGACGATGCCGTGGACCGCGCTGCCCGCGCTCGCGCGCGAGCATGGGGATGCGGCGGAGTCGCATCCCGCGTATTTTTTCGTGCGGCGCTGCGTCAGTTGAGCGGGCTGCAGCCGGGGAACCGCGTGCATTGAAGCGCGGTATGGGTGAAGCCGGCGCTCGTGCAAAGGCTGCCTTTGCGCGAGCGTTGTGCGCGGCTGCGTGCTCGCAGTTAAAAGCGCGAAGCTAAAAGCACGCAGTCAAGAGCCGCAGCCACAAGCCCCGGCTAGAAGCGTTTGCGCTACATCGCTACATCAACACCGGCAGTGTTTCGACGAGCGCCACGGCCACGAGCGCGCCGATCAGCGCGCCGACCACGCGCAGCGTGTTGTGCCGGAATTCGGTGGAGCATGGGAGCGCGCCAAGAAAGAGCGCGCCAGCGAGGGCCATCGGGATGATCATCACGAAATCGCCGATCGTGAAATAACCTTCCATGCTCGTCTCCTTATCGTGTCGGCGACGGAAGCGTATGGCTGTTGTGATGGTGTGACGGCTTCCGGCCTTCTCCGAGTATAGGTGAGCGCGGCGAACGCAACGGCGGGCGTGCGAGCGGCGTCAGCGGCCCGGCCGTGCGGCGGCGCACCGCCCGGCAAGGTTCCGTGGCGACGCGGCGCGCGTGGAGCGGCCTCCGCGCACAGACGCCAGTCTTACAAAAGACCTTCGATCCACGCCGAAAGCGGACATTTCAGGCCGCTCCCGCGCGCTCGCGCATGAGCAGCTTCCACGCGAGCACGAGGCCGGCGATCAGCAGCGCGGCGACGAGGCCCACGACGCCGCCCCAGCCGCCCACGGTCCAGAAGTGTCCGCCGATCGAGCCCATGATGCTCGACCCGAGGTAATACGCGAGCAGGTAGAGTGCCGCGGCCTGGCCCTTGGCTTCGCGTGCAAGACGCCCGACCCAGCTGCTCGCGACGGAATGGCCGGCGAAGAAGCCGATCGTGAGCAGGCCGATGCCGGCCGCGATCATCCAGAGCGACGGGAACAGCGTGAGCACGACGCCTGCGAGCATCGTCGCGAGGCTGGCGATGAGGACGCGTCCGCGGCCGAAGGTGTCGGCCATGCGGCCCGACCACGGCGACGCGACCACGCCGGTCAGATAGACGACGAAGATCGACGCGATGGCCGACTGGCTCAAGTCGTACGGCGGCGCGATGAGCCGGTAGCCGATGTAGTTGTAGAGCGTGACGAAGCCGCCCATCAGCACGAAGCCCATCGAGAACAGCGCGGGCAGGCCGGGCCGTGCAAAATGCTTGAGGAGTGCTGCGCGATGATGCGCGAAGCCGAGTCCCTTCTTCGGAATGAAGTGACGCGAGGGCGGCAGGAGCGCGCGGAACGCGAGCATCGAGCCGACGCCGAGCACGGCGATTGAGCCCATCGCGACGCGCCAGCCGAACAGGTCGGTGAGGACGCCCGTGATGACACGGCCGGTCATGCCGCCGATGGCCGTGCCGCCCACGTAGAGCCCCATGGCGAGCCCGAGGCCGTCGGGGTGCATTTCCTCGGCGAGCCAGGCCATGGCGACGGCGGGCACCCCGCCGAGCGCGAGGCCCTGGAGCGCACGCAGCACCAGCAATTCGTGCCAGTGCGGGACGAACGCCGTGACGAGCGCGAGCAGCGACGATGCCGTGAGCGATGCGGTCATCATCGTGCGGCGGCTCCAGCCTTCGGAGACGAAGCCCGCAACGAAGATCGCGCCCGCGAGCGCGGCGGTGGTCAGCGAAAGCGAGAGGCTGCTTTGTGCGGGGCTCACGCCGAACGCCTCGGAGAACGCGGGCAGAAGCGGCTGGACGCAGTAGAGCAGCGAGAACGTCGCGTAGCCCGCGAACAGCAGGGCGAGACAGGCGTGCCAGTAGGCGCGCGAGCCGCGTTCGAGGTAGGGCTCGCTCGACGGCGAACGGGCTGCGGTGGTGCGGCTTGCGCCCGGTGAAACGGTCACGACAGGTTCTCCTTACGGATTACAAAACCGCAACGATACGCCTCTTGGGTCATTCGGGACGGCAACGCCGCGATGGCAGGCGCGCGTCCAGTGAGAAGGGCGGGTGCGGGTGCCTGGCCTCTTGTCGCCGGACTCGCCGGCAACATGTCACGCTTCTTTCTTGTCCAGGGTGGGCAAAAGCGGGTGCCAGCGCAACGCGAGCATCCGTTACGAGCGGAATGCCATTGCGCGTTGAGCGATCGCCGATTCGCAGCCGATTGCCTTGAGGGACGCTGGCCGATCTGTCAGAGACGGGCTCAGCGCCTGCGGCAACGCGTCGGCCGCGCATTACCTGACGCAGGAGTCTGGGTTTCCGATGGCCATATATGACAGTAATTGCCATAAAAATGTCAAATAATATGTAATGCATAGAATGAATGACCGTGGGTAATGAACGGCGAAGTGTGGGCTGGAGTAAATCGGGATGCGGAATGTAGGATGCCGAAGTCATTTCTCGCAGCGTGGCGGCGACCGGAAAGTCATCCACATACAACATGAACGTGATTAAGAATGCCGATGAAGCTCGCGCGCTCGCTGAGTGCCGTGACCGCAGCGAGTGGTCGTCGCTGCTATTCAAGCTCGCAGAACGCCATGACTTGTCCTCCGTCGTTTTCGCGATAAAGGAGTCGCGGGCTGCAACGTGTCGCTCGGCTTTCGTCGAGACGAACTTTTCGGCCGACTGGTGGCGGACCTACGAGACGGAAGGCTTTTCAGAAATCGATCCCATGCTGGCGCACTGCCGCAAACACGCACACCCTTTGATCTGGGATGCAAAGACCTTTGTGGGCGAACGGGAGCGGGCGTTTTATGAAGGCGCACGACGACATGGGTTGAACTCGGGGATCGTCTATCCGGTCCACGGGCCGCTTGGCGAAGTCGGGGTTCTGTGTTTTGCGTCCGCCGACAACGCTTTCTCATCGGCGTCCGCAACGGTACACGTGCGTGCGGCGCTTGCGCTAGTGCGCGACTATGCGTGCGAATCGTATCGTGCGTTCGCACGGTCGACCGGGGAGCCATCTTCGTCCGTGATACTGACGCCGCGCGAACTCGAGTGCCTGAGATGGGTCACGGCCGGCAAGACAACGTGGGAGATGTCGCGCATCCTGTCGTGCTCCGAGGCGACCATCAATTTTCATATATCGAACGTCACGCGCAAGTTTGGCGTACAGACCCGCCGCCAGGCTGCCATTCGTGCTGTTTCCGAGGGAATCGTCATGCTGGAATGAATTGCGGCGCGCGCTGGAAGCACGGTGGCGCCACCGAACCACTAACGCCCAGAGATTCGGGCACTTCGAGATGAAACCCATGCTGAATGCGGAAACGGATGCCCTGGTCGTTGCCCCGGCAATGCTTTACGATCATGCGTCGATTGAGCGCGCGCTGCGGCATCGCGCGCACGCACTATTCATTGATCGTGCGGCAGTCGACGGATGGAAAGTCGAGGCATACGCTCGCTGGGACAGCGCACACCCGCATCTGGCGGGGCATTTCCCCGACATGCCAGTCGTGCCGGGCGTGTTCCTGATCGAAGGGGCGGCTCAGGCGGCCGGGCTCGTGCTGGCTTCGGCACTGGCCGGCAGCAGTGCAGATGACACCATGCCAGTGCTGGCCGGCGTTCGGTCGTGCAAGTTTCACGAAATGGTGCGGCCGGGCGATATCATCCGATTCGAACTGGATGTCGAGCCGGTGGTGCCGGGCAAGTACTTTGAAGCGTCCGGCGCCGGGTACTTCATCGACGGCAAGAAAGTGATCAACCTCCAGCTCAACGTGGCGACGGTTCTGCTGGCGGATGCGGCGGCCGGATCGCGAATGGCGCGTACCGGCTCAGCCGACTGCGATTGAATGTTCAGCCCCGATATCGGCGAAATACGAGAGTGCCGTTGGTGCCTCCGAACCCGAACGAATTGGAAATCGCCACATCCATGTCCATTTCTCGCGCGACGTTCGGCACGTAATCGAGGTCGCACTCCGGGTCTGGCGTCGTGAGGTTCGCTGTAGGCGGCGCGATTTGGTGCTGCAGCGCGAGCACCGTGTAGGCGGCCTCGATTCCGCCTGCTGCGGCGAGCAGGTGGCCCGTCATCGATTTCGTCGAACTGATCGCAAGCCGCCTCACGTGCTCGCCAAATACGGCCTTGAATGCTGCGGTTTCCGCGCGGTCACCAAGCGGTGTCGACGTGCCGTGCGCATTGATGTACTGCACTTGCTGCGGTTCGACGCCGGCGTTACGCAGGGCATTGCGCATGCAGCGAATGGCGCCGTCTCCGTCTTCTGACGGGCTCGTGATGTGGTAAGCGTCGGCGCTCATGCCAAAGCCTGTGAGTTCGGCGTAGATGCGCGCTCCGCGCTGAAGCGCATGCTCCAGTTCTTCCAGCACGACAATGCCGGCACCTTCGCCGAGCACAAAACCATCGCGCCCGGCGTCCCATGGGCGGCTCGCTGTTTCGGGACTATCGTTGCGCGTCGACAGCGCCTTCGCGCGTCCAAATCCTGCGACACTGGTCGGCGTGATCGCAGCTTCGGAGCCGCCGGCCAGCATCACGTCAGCGTCGCCGTATTCAATCAGACGGCTTGCCTCGCCGATCGAATGCGTAGCCGTCGAGCAAGCCGTAGACAGCGAAAGATTCGGTCCTTTGAGTCCGAACATGATGGACAGATGGCCGGCGACCATGTTAATGATCGACGCTGGGACATAGAACGGCGACACGCGCCGAGGTCCTTTCTCCTTGATCGTGTAGGCGGTATCGATGATGGTCGAGACGCCACCGATTCCAGAGCCCACGTGAATGCCGATGCGCTCTGCGTTCGAATCCGTCACTTCGATTCCGGCATCGCGAAACGCTTCCATGCCCGCTACGACGCCAAGCTGGATGAAGCGGTCCATGTGACGGAGGTCTTTCTCCGGAATGACACCTGTAGCGTCGAATTGCCGGGCTTCGCCCGCAATTTGCGACGTGAATTCGCCCGGATCAAAATAACTGATACGACTGATACCGCTTCGCCCAGCCACGATATTGGTCCAGTTTTCCTCGACGCCTATGCCCACCGGCGAAATCAGGCCGAGGCCTGTTACCACTACCCGTCTCTTACTCACGATTTTTTATTCCTTGCCCGCGTCGGGCTTTTGAATAAGGTGAACATGCGGCGTCAAACCGCGGCATTGGGTTGACAGCCATCTTGCCCAGTTGCGCCGAAACGATCCTCACCCTATCGTCGATGATAGCGGCGCCAGCGAGGTTACCGCGCAGGACTGCTAACCGGATCACGTCATGTAGCTCGTTACGATGGACGATCAGTTTAACAACTTGAACTAGTAGTTTTTATAGGTCGATTCCTATCTCGGACGTGCCAGAATGCCAACCCAACGCATAGGAAGATCATTACAGAAATACGTGCATTCGGCACGCAAAGAAGAGGGGATGATCGTGCTGCCTGATTCATTAGGTATATTGATTAAAGAGTCCAGGTCTCTTTCGACTGAATGGATGGAGCCGATTTCAGTCGATGTCCGATCGCTGCTGCCTCATCGCGATCCGATGCTGCTGATCGATGGCATTACTGGCGTTACGCGGGACAAAACGTCGCTCAAGGCTCATATGTCAGTCCGGCGAGATGACCCTGTATTGCGGGGGCATTTTCCGCATGACCCGGTCTACCCCGGCGTTTTGCTCGTCGAGGCAATTGCCCAGGCGGGCGTGTGCCTCGTCAAACTCGCGTCAATGGACCCGGGCGAGCGTGCAACGGTGCGGGCGATCAAGCTGCTCTATGCCGAGTTCGTCGCCGAAGTCAGACCCGGCGACGAACTCGAAGTTGATGTAAAGACCTTTGAGGTAACACCATTTCTCTCGGTTTTCGGCGGCCGCATTACGTGCGGCGGCGAACTCAAGACCATCGCAATCGTGGAGGTGTACGTTGGCGAATGAGTGTGGACAAGTCGTCATTACAGGGATGGCGATCAACACGCCTTTGGGCGATACGCTGGATGGGTTCATCGAGTCCTTGTACGCGGGAAAGTCGGCGCTATCGAACTGGCATTCGCTCGACGCGTCGCGAATCTACTCGAAAGTGGGCGCAGATCTCGGCGAATACGATCTTGAGGCGAAAGTACAGTCGCTCGAGGGCAAAATCCCGGCTCAGGTGTGGAAGCGTTTGCGCAAGCTCCATGTGAAGCTTCCGTGGAGCACGAAGATCACCACGACGATGGCCGTCGATGCCTTCGCGGACGCGGGCCTCTTCACGCGTCCATTCGATGCCTCGCGGGTGGGCGTGATCGTCACAGGCCACAACATCAACGTCAACTACGACTTCGACAACCGGACGCAGTTCGACGAGGCTCCCGACTACATCGACGCGCTGTACGGCTTGCAGACGCTCGACACCGATCACGCAGCGGCCGTGTCCGAAGCACTCGGCGTTTATGGACCTGTCTACACGATCGGAGCTGCTTGCGCGAGCGGCAATCTCGGGCTGCGTAACGCGCTTGACGAACTGAGGCACCACGACATCGATGTCATGGTGGTTGTCGGCCCGGTGTTCGACTGGTCGCCGGTCATGCTGCACGGCATGGCGCTGCTTGGTGCGATCTCGTTCAACGCGTTCATCGATGAGCCGGCGCGCGCGAGCCGTCCCTATGACACGAGGCGGGAGGGCTTCGTGCCCGCACACGGCGGCGGTGCGATCGTACTCGAGAAGCGTGCCGCGACAACGTCGGCGGGCGTACGTCACTACGGCCAGGTGATTGCTGCCGAGGCAACGTCGTCGGGCAGTCATCTGCCGACACCGTCCGCGCAGTGGCAGGCCGAAGCGATGCGCAGGGCGCTTGCGGTGTCGTCGGTCGCGCCCTCGCAGATCGACTTTGTGAGCGCCCACGCCACTTCGACGCCTCAAGGCGACCTGAGCGAACTCCAGGCGATCGAGACGGTTTTCGGCGAACACGCCAGCGCGCTCGCCATCAACGCTCCGAAGTGCATGCTGGGCCACACCTGCTGGTCAGCGCCCGTCGTGGAGCTTGTGGCGGCGGTGTTGCAGATGCAACGCGGGAAGATTCACCGGACCATCAACATCGACGAACTCGATCCCCATGTGCGGCTCGACGTCACGGCACAGGCGAACCGCGAACTCTCAATCGGCTATCTGATGAAGAACTCGTTTGGATTCGGCGGCATTAACTGCGTCTCGATCGTGAAAGCGCCGGAGCAGGGAGAAAGGCGATGATTTTCGTCGTTACGGGCGGCTCACGTGGCATAGGCGCAGCGATTGTCGCGACGGCCGTTGCGGCAGGACACGATGTTGCCTTTACCTATGTGCAGAACGCGGCAGCCGCCGGGAGTGTGGTCGAAGCGGCCCGCAAGATCAACCCGACCTGCCGGTGCATGGCTGCTTGCGTTGACGTGCGCGATTCCGAAGCTGTCGACGCGTTCAGCACCAAAGTGCTCGACGAGTTCGGCACGGTAGACGTCGTCGTATCGAACGCAGGCATCAATCGAAACGCACTGCTGATGTCAATGTCCGATGACGAGTGGAACGACGTCCTGGCCGTCAATCTGAGCGGTGCGTTCTACATCGCGCGCGCTTTTCTGCCCGCAATGCTCGAAAAGCGGTTTGGCCGCTTTGTCTTTCTTTCTTCACTGAGCCGCGATGGATTGTCCGGCCAGGCGAACTACGCGGCAACGAAATCAGGACTGCTTGGACTCTCGCGAACGATCGCAAAAGAGTACGGAAAACGCGGCATCACGAGCAATGTCGTGGCTCCTGGCATGATCGACACAGACCTGTCGCGCGAGAACATGTCCGATACGCATGCACGTTTCTGGGAAGAAAACAGCACGTTGCGGCGAGTCGGGACCGCATCGGAGGTTGCCGCCGCCGTGATGTTCTTCGCGCAGCAGGACGCAGCGTATATCAACGGCACGTGCCTGCCCGTGACCTCGGCGCTCGACTGGGTGCCTTGAGGGAGATCGATCATGTTGAGGGTTGGTTACGAAAACCGGGCGGTCGTCATCACGGGAGCGACGCGTGGCATCGGATTGGAGACTGCGCTCGCTTTCGCGCAGGCAGGCGCGCATTGCTACCTGACCTACCGCTTCGGTAGCGCAGACCTCGACGAGGTCAATTGCCGGTTTGACACGATCGGCGCCCGTCTGCCGCGCATCGTCCAATGCAATGCGTCGAGTGAGGAAGAGACGGCGCAGCTGTTCGAAGAGGTTAAAAAAGAACACGACTGTGTCGTCGCGTGGGTCGCCAACGTCTCGAATGCGCAGCTCGTGGGCGACTTCGACGACTATCACAAGCGGGCGTTGTTTCAATCGATCGAGGCGAGCGCCTGGCCGCTTTTCGACGGTATTAAACAGATCAAGCGGGTTTTCGGAACCTACCCGCGTTACGCCATCGGCTTGTCGAGCGCCGGCGCCGGGCAGTATCTGCACAACTACGACTTCATGTCCGCCTCCAAAAACGTGATGGAGACATTGTGCCGGTACGCGAACTACCGCCTCTATGACGAGGACATTCGTATCAATGTCGTGCGTGGCGGGATGGTGCAGTCCGAGTCAACCCGGCTCACGTTCGGTCCGGCGTTCGCGGCGCTGACGTCGGAACTGGAGATCGAGCGATACCAACTGGCAACGCGCGAAGTAGCTGACGCCATCTTCGGCCTTTGTACCGGGTACATGGACGCGGTTCGTGGCGAAGTAATTTCGGTCGACAAGGGATTTCATTTCTTCGACACATTCATGCGTATTTACTCGGACAAGGCGAACACCGACGCCTGACGCCGCGAGTATGGAAGCCTGGCTGGCCGCACGTAGCCGCGGCGTTGCGTGACATCGCATTTCAACGTTGTACTGCTATCCGGAGGGATGAAATGACTGAAGTACAGGAAATCCGCGACATCATCGTTGACTTCGTGCGTCGCACGCTGCCCGAGCTGAAGTATCAGGAAATTGATACGCGCCAGTCGATGAAGGAGCTTGGGGCGACCAGCATCGACATTCTTGAGGTGGTTTCGGCCAGTATGCGCAAGCTGAACGTCAAGGTGCCGCGCGACAAGCTGGGTGAACTGACCTGCCTCGACGATCTGATCCAACTGTTGCACACGATCGTCAACGAAAAGGCCACACAGTAGTTCTGTTGAGCATTGCGCTATGCGCTTCAATGGGGAATGAAAATGAGTGCATTTGATGCAGGTCTGACGTCACTGGAAGATGCAGCGGGCAGGCTCTCGGCGATATCGCTGAGCCCCGATAAAGGACTGCATGAACCCTTCACGCGAGTGACGTACCAGGAAACACTCGACCGGTCGAAGCTGCAGTTTCCGGAGGAGCTTCTCAGCCTGTTCCACCACCCGATCTATGGCGAACTGAGCGAGGAGCAGAAGTGGAATCTGAGCCTTCTTGAGACGATCAACTTCTTTTCAGTCAACATTCACGGCGAGCGCAAGCTCGTGCAGGGACTTGAAGAACGCCTGTACGTTCCGTCCCGCTTCAACGGTTCGCGGCTTATCGGCGAATACCTCCAGCATTTTATTCACGAGGAAAATTCGCATACCTACATGCTGGCGGGATACTGCCACCGCTATGGCGATGGCGTAATGAAGGACAACGCCATTCAGATCGAGAACCCGGAAGTCAGCGACATAGGCGCGGAATTGCTCTTCTTCGGGCGGGTTTTCGTGCTCGAGATGTTTCTCGACTACTTGAACACGTATGCCATGCGCGATGAGCGTCTTGACACTACAGCCCGCCTGATTCACCGCCTGCATCACCATGAGGAGGCACGCCACATGGCCTTCGATCGCGAGGTGATCGAACTGTGTGTGAAGCTCGCTCGCGAGAATGGGCTGGACGACGAACTGAGCCGCATTGCGAGGCTTCTCGACGATTACGGACGCTTCGCTTTGCAAAGCCTCTATTCGCCCCATGTCTACAAGAAAATGGGCATTCCGGATCCGATGCAGGTCGCACACGAAGCACAGCGCCTGCCTGCGCGTGTGACCGTCGAACAGAAGTGGCGGGCGAAGACACGCGAATCCCTGTCGAAAATGGGATTGTCGGTTCATTGAATTTTCGGTTCAGGCACTACAACGGGAGAAAGAATGATTATTTTATTTCGTACGGTTTCGCTGCTGATCTTCGCGATTTTCGTCTACTACGTTTTCGACATTCGTCACAAGAAAGGCATGCAGCCGCTCGTATCGGGCATGTGGACCAAGCTCATGAAGCTGCTGGCCGCCGCCATGCTCGTCCTTTACGCCTATCTGGTCGCCACACTGCAGTTGATCGACTGGTATGCAGTCGTCGCGCTTGTCGTGACGGCGCTTGGCGCATCGCTCGTGATGGCCGCGAAACTTACGTTGGGGCGCTATCACACCTGGGCTGGCTATCACCTGCCCCAAACGACGATCGTCAGTCACGGGATCTATTCGCGTCTTCGTCACCCGCTCTATACCGGAACCATCCTGTTCGAAATCGGCGCGTTCTTCATCATTTTCCCGAGAGTTGCCGTGTATCCGACTTACGTGCCAGTCGCCGTCGCCTGCATTTTTGTCTACATGATCTGCTTCAATATCTACCTGGCAAGCTGCGAATCAGCCGCGATGAAGGAAAAATTCGACGAGAAATTTGACGAGTACAAAGCCCGAGTGCGCGCATTCGTTCCGATCAACAAATCGACGACAGGCAGCGCACGGTGACGAGCATGAGCAACGATCAATCGAACGTATTTGGTATCCACGCGATCGAGTACATGGCGCCGCCCATTCGCCACTCGGTTCGCGAATTGCACGAGAAAGGGCTCTTGATCAGCGCGCCTGAGGCACTGGAAGAGCTGGGGTTCGAGTTCTGCCTGCTGTGGGACCGGCCGGCGACGGATGCGGCGACCGGGTTGATCGACCGCCTGCTGAAGAATGCGGGCATTGATCCGGCAGACGTCGACCTACTGATCAATGCGACGGCTATCGCCGAAAGCGCACTCGTTCCGCCGAGCTATTCGGCACCGACGACCGACGATAACCGCCAGCTTCAGCAGTTCATGCATTCAAGCGCGCGGATTCAGGACGAACTTGGCCTCGTCAATGCGAAGACGATGGGAATCAGCGAAATCAGTTGCTCGTCGCTGATGACGGCCATATGGACTGCACAGGCACTGATGATCCAGGAGGGAAAGGACATCGCTGTGTGCGTGAACGTCGACAAGTTCCCCGACGGCTACAAACGGGAAGTCGTCTACAACGTCGTCAGCGACTCGGCTTGCGCCGTGATCGTGAAGCGCGGCGAAACGCGTAACCGGATAGTCACCTACGAGTCGATGACGCGTGGCTACTACTGGGACAGCGATCGCCGCCAGAACGAAATGATGGCGTCGTACTTCACGACCGGCAGCCGCATCGTGCAGAAGACGCTCAAGAAGGCCGGAAAAACGCTCGACGATATCGCCCTGATGATTCCGCACAATGTCAGTCTGCGTAGCTGGCAGATCCTGAGCAATCTGATCGGTTACCCCATCGAAAAGGTGTACACGGGCAATATCGCGCAAATGGCGCATTCGATCGCCGCCGACAACTTCATCAATCTCAAGGACGCGACGGAACGCGGCAAGCTGTCCGAGGGCGATTTGACCATGTTGTATACGTTTGGTCTCGGCGCCCATTGGGGATGCATGGTACTCGAGGCCTGAGGGAGGGAACATATGCTGTTCGTCACTGGTTTGACGGGGGCGTTCGGGATCGAGATCTTGCGCATCCTGCTGCGCGAGCACCGTGAACGCGAAGTCGTGGCGCTGATACGCGCGGGCGACAAGGACAAACTGGCCGCACGATGGGCGAGGCTCCTCAGGATGGCGTCGGACGGAGCGGTTACGCCGCACGACGTGCCCAGGTTTGTGCCGATGATCGGCGACATCACGAAACCACAACTCGGACTCGAGGTGGAAGCGTTCCAGATGTTGTGCGCGCGCGTCGAGGAGATCATTCATAGCGCAGCCACGGTCGACTTCGACGAGCCACTCGACAGTTGCCGGATCATCAACGTCGAAGGCACGCGCAATATCCTGAATCTTGCCCTCGACTGCCCTCGACTCCGGAAGCTGGCGCACGTCAGCACACTCTACGTGGCGGGGCGGCGGACTGGGGACGTCTACGAGCGCGATCTAGAACACGATGCCGGTTTCGTGACGATGGGCTACGAGGAGTCGAAGCATGAGGCCGAGATTCTGATCCGCCAATACATGCACCGCTTGCCGGTTACCGTGTACCGCATGTCGCTCTTGATGGGCTGCCTGCGCAATGGCTACGTGCATGACTATGGCGCAATCCATCGCTACCTCATGTTCATGTATCGGGGGATCGCGCCGTGCTTCCCGGGTATTCCGGAGTGTCCGCTCGACTTCTTGCCATACGACTATTCGGCCGAATGCTTCATGAAGGCGTTCAATCACAGCTTCAAGGCCGGCGAGACCTTGCAGATCAGCGCGGCGGAAAAATCGGCGACGACAAGGCGATGGCTCGAACTGACGGCAGAGACTTTCGCGCGCCATTCGGCGTCGTGGCGGAAGAACGTCTACAACGTACCGGATATCGTTAGCTGGCCAACGTATCAACTGTACAAGCGGACGATCTTCACGATCGACAACCTGGAATTCATGAAAGTGATCCGCATCCTCGATAGCTGCGCCGAGGAATGCTTCTGCCCGAAAGTCTTCCACCGGGATAACCTGAATGCCGCGCTAGGTGTCGATAATTCGAGTATTCCGGACTACGAATCGTACTATCCGAAGATTCTCGAACATTGCATTGAAATGAACTGGGGCCTTTCCCCGAACTACGAGAGGGCGTAAAGGATGAAAAACGGGATGAAAAACGAAGCGATTGACCGGAGCAGCGCTCTCGTCCAGAAAGTCATCGCCATTCTCGATGGCATCGCGCGACGTAAGGGCCTTGATATCGTGGTCGAACGAGACACGGAACTTTTCGAATCCCGGATTCTGGATTCCGTGAGTTTTGTCGAGTTCATTACGGCGCTCGAAGTCGAACTCGATATCAACGTGCCGGATCAAAAAATGTCGACGCAATATTTTCTGACGCCCGGGCACATCGGCAGGAATTTCGACGCTTGATTGGCGATCGGGACGTCGCCACACTTCAAACGTGGAGCCTTCATGAACGAAACGGGTGCTTTTCCTTGCCGTGCCGCACATGCAGGATTTTTCGCACGCGCGGCCGCGAGCCCCGATAGCGTCGCCCTCGAATTCGCCGATGCTGTCGTGACCTACGGCGAGCTGGGCGAATGGGCGACGCGGATTGCCTTGAGCGTCTCGTCGTGTGAAGCAGTCTGCGCATCGCCTTGGGTCGGCATGCTTGTCGGCAAGCGTGTGCAAGGTTATGCGGCGATCTTCGGCATTCTCGCGGCTGGCAAGGCGTACATGCCGCTCTCCTGCGCGGCACCTGCGGCGCGCAGCGCCGGGATGATCGCGCGAGCCGGTTCAGCGATACTCGTCGCCGACGATGAGGGCGTCCAGGAACTGCCGGCGATCCTCGAGCGCGTCGATCGCCAGTTGGCCGTGCTTGTTGCGGTGAGCAACGATGCGCAGTCGGTATGTGACAGACTCGCGATTGCGTACCCGTCGCACCGGTTCGTGCCTTTGGGCGACGCGGTCGGCGCGCGCGCGTCATTGAACGTCGAAGTCGACTCGAATGCGCCGGCCTATCTGCTGTTTACGTCGGGAAGCACCGGGCGCCCCAAGGGGGTCATGGTCAGCCACGGCAATGTTCGGCACTTCCTCGATGTCATCGGCCGCACGTTTGCCTTTTCGCCGGACGACCGGTTTTCGCAAACCTTCGATTTCACGTTCGATCTCTCCGTCTTCGATATTTTCGTGAGTCTGGAGGCCGGGGCAACGCTGTGCGTGCCTTCGGATGGCGACAAGGTGCTGCCGCGCCGCTACATTGCCCGCGCTGGCCTGACCGTCTGGTTCTCGGTGCCATCCATCGTGACGGCCATGCAGGCAGCACGGCAACTGCACAAGGGAGCGTTCACGTCGCTGCGTCATAGCTTGTTCTGTGGCGAAGCGCTCGTGGCGAAAGCGGCGCGCGCGTGGATTGACGCCGCGCCGAATGCATCGCTCGTCAACCTGTACGGACCCACTGAAGCGACGATCTGCTGCATGGGGCATCGCTGGGATGCGCGCGACGAATCGCTTGGCGACGAGCAGTTCGTGCCCATTGGCAGACCATTCGACGGCCTCGGCGCACGTGTCCTCGACGAACGAATGGCAAGCGTTGTCGGAGCCGGGATCGGCGAGTTGTGGATCGGCGGCCCGCAGGTTGCGCTCGGCTATCTCGACTCCGATGCGGAGAATGCGAGGCGTTTCGTTCGGGATGAGGTAACGGGCGAACGCTTCTACTGCACGGGTGATCGCGTCTTCCGCGACAACGTCTGCGACGAGCTTCGTTATGTCGGGCGGTCCGACCACCAGGTCAAGATCAGGGGTTACAGGATCGAACTCGCGGAAGTCGAGCAGGCGTTGCGCGCGTGCACCAACGGGGCGAACGCCATTGCGGTGCCGTGGCCGCCGCAAGCGCCGCACGAGAAGCTCATCGCGGTGCTCGATGCGGCGGGGCGCGATACGCGCGCAGAGCCAGTGCTCAGGCGTGAGCTATTACAAAAGCTGCCTGGTTACATGCTGCCCGACAGCGTTGTCTACTTCGAGACATTCCCGCTCAACAGCAATGGGAAGATCGACCGGCGCGCCGTGGCACAACAGTTGGCCGAGCGGGCGCCTGATCACTGAGCGCCGCGAGGCGCGTAACTTACACAACTGGATATTGCGAGGGCGATGCGATGGCGGTCTACCTGTTTCCAGGGCAAGGGGCCCAGACGTGTGGCATGGGTGCCGGCTTGTTCGAACGATTTCCGGAACAGGTCGAGATGGCGAGCGACATCGTCGGCTATTCGATCAAGGAGCTTTGCCTTCACGATGCGGATGGCCGTCTCGACAACACGCGCTATACGCAGCCCGCGCTATTTACCGTCAACGCACTTCATTATCTCGCGCTGCGTGATGCGCAGCCTGAGCCGCATTACCTTATTGGCCATAGTCTCGGCGAATACAACGCGCTTCACGCGGCGGACGTATTCGACTTCCCAACGGGTGTCGAGTTGACACAGCTTCGCGGAAAGCTGATGAGCGAGGCCCGCGACGGCGGCATGGCCGCCGTCCTCGGCATTTCGCAAGCCGAGGTGAGCGACGTACTCGCGGATGCCGGGCTGGATCAGGTACACGTCGCGAATCTCAATGCTCCCGCGCAGACGGTGGTGTCGGGAGAAAAGAATCAGTTGAGACGGGCGATCGATGTTTTTTCGAACATCGGCGCCGCATGTGTCGAACTCAATGTGAGCGGCGCTTTTCATTCGCCGTTAATGGCGCCCGCGCGGGAGGAGTTCGACACCTATCTCTCGAAGGTGGTTTTTCACGAGCCGTCGATCCCGGTCATCGCGAACGTCAGCGCGAGGCCGTATGCACCCGATGGAATCCGCGCCGGTCTCGCGCAGCAGCTCACATCGCCGGTGTTATGGACTCAATCCGTGCGATATGTCCTCGACGCGAACCAGACCGAGTTCGTCGAAGTCGGTCCGCGGCGCGTGCTCACGCAGCTAGTCTCGCGCATCGTGCGCGATAGCTGAGCGTGTTAAAGGCGCGAGGCACAAGTCGTGCCGCTCACCCATCCCGAAGTCTTTGAACCATGTGGCAGACATCCGTCGCATCCGGATCAGAACCGGTACGTCTGGGTGGGCGCGGATCGCTAACGCGAGGCAAACGTCGTCAGGCAGTTCAGTGACGAGAAAGCGCCATTCCTCCGCGTGTGCGTCCTCGCACGCGCAAAATGCGACGCCTCGCGACGGATCGAACGTGAAGGAAAAGGAATCGAGCGGAGTTGAAAGGCCCGTGCCGATTGCCTTGATGTACGCCTCTTTGAGTGTCCAGAAGCGGTAAAAGAGCCGGCGTTGTTCCTCGCCCGCGACACCAGCTAGCGCTTGCGCCTCCTCTGGTGTGAAGAAGCCGCGTGCGATAGCAGGAAAGTCGCGTGGCTGGGCGGCGTTTTCGACGTCGATTCCAATTTCGGGCTGTGCGGCCAGCACGCACGCAGTCATGCTCCTCGTATGCGAGAGATTGAAGTGAAGACCGCGGTGCTGCTCAGGTAGCGCGATGAACGGGCGGCCGTGCTCGTTCGCACCGAAACGCCACACTGGCGCTGCAACGCCGGTTTGCGCCTCAAGCAGTTTGCGCAGGAATGCTCTCGACCGGACGAATGTTCGTTGTTCTTCGACCACGGTAATGCGTCGTGCGGTTTCGCGCTCATCGTCGCTCAACACGTCATGGTAGTTCGATCGTAGCTCGCAGTTCGCTGGCGCGCGGGGCAGGAGCCAGACATCAATGGGCGGGTGAGGCGCTGCTGTCGGCGTTGGGGAGGGCATCGCGTGATGGTCGTCGTTCATATTCGTGTCTTGCGCGATTGCCTCATCGTGCAGACACAACGGAACATATTACGCAGATCGCCATCCAGTGTGCGCGGACAATTGATAACGTCGGACAATATCGGACAACGTCGCCGTGATTCAGTGTTGTGACGTGCTTTCGTCGCCGGGCAGCGCCGCCGTGCTCCACCCGCCGCCCAGCGCCTTCACGAGTGCAACGCTCGCCGCCATGCGGCGGCGCGCGATCGTGACCGCCTGGCGTTCGTTCGCGAGCGCCGTCGTCTGCGCGACCACGACGTCGAGGTACGTGATCGCTCCGCTGCGATACCGGTTATCGACGATCGCGAGCGTGCGCTGCGCCGCCGCCACCGCGCGATCCTGCGCGTGCGCTTCCTGTTCGAGCACGCGCAGCGTTGCGAGATTGTCCTCGACCTGGCCGAACGCGTCGAGCACCGTCTGCCGGTATTGCGCGACGCTCTCGTCGTACTGGGCGCGCGCTTGGTCGCGCACGGCCGCGCGTCCGCCGAAATCGAGCAGCGTGCCCGCGAGCTGCGGCCCGAGCGACCAGAACCGCGCCGGCGCGACGAGCCACTGACTGTAGTTCGTCGCTTCGAGCCCGCCCGTCACGGCGAGGACGAGATTCGGGAAGAACGCCGCCGTCGCCACGCCGACCTGCGCGTTCGCGGCGGCGACGCTGCGCTCGGCCGACGCGATGTCGGGCCGCCGCTCCAGCAGCGCCGACGGCACGCCCGGCGGCGTGACCACGGGCTGCGCGCCAAGCGGCGCGCCGGGCAGCACGGGCAGCGCGAACGTCGAAGGCGACTGGCCCGTGAGGATGGCGATGGCGTGTTCGAACTGCGCGCGCTCGACGCCGAGGTCGATGGCCTGCGCCTGCGTGGTTTCGAGCTGCGTCTGCGCCTGGCCGACGTCGGCATCGGTGGCGATGCCGCCTGTGTAGCGATGCTGCGTGAGGTCCAGCGACTCCTCGTAGGCCGCGATCGTGTCGTCGAGCAACTGCCGTTCGCGGTCGATGCCGCGCAGCTCGAAGTAGTCGGTCGCGAGTTCGGCCTGCATCGACAGCAGGATCGCCTGCGCGTCGGCGGCGCTCGCCTGCGCGCCCGCCTTCGCGCTCTCGACGCTGCGCGCCACGCGGCCCCACACGTCGGGCTCCCACGAAGCATCGACGCCGACGAGGTAGTCGTTGATCGCGATGCCCGCCGTCGACTTGTACAGGATGTTCTGCGACGTGCGCGTGCGGTTGTAGTCGCCGGTCGCCGTCACGACCGGAAAGAAGCTCGAACGCTGCTGCGCGACCTTCGCACGCGCCGCGCGAAAGCGCGCCTGCGCTGCCGCGACGTTCTGGTTCGCGCCCGCGACCTGCGTTTCGAGCGCGTTCAACTGCGCGTCGCCGTAGATCTCCCACCATGCGCCGCGCGGCGTGGCGTCCGAGGGCTGCGCCGCTTTCCAGCCGGTTCCTTCGAACTCCTTAAAGCTTGCGGCGACCGGCATCGTCGGCCGCACGTAGTCGGGGCCGACCGCGCAGCCCGCGAGCGCGGCGGCCGCGACCAGCAGCAACGGAAAGCATGCGCGCGTCATGATCCCGAACCGGCGTGGTTCTGCGCGGGCGGCTGCGTTTTCGCGGTTTTCGCGGGCGGCGCGACGATCCGTACCGGCGTCCCGTCGACGATCGAATCCTGCGGATTCACGATCACGCGCTCGTGTCCGTCGAGCCCCGCCGCGACCGCGACGCGCGTGCCGAAGTCGGTGCCGAGCGTCACCTTCACGAGCTTTATGCGGTCGTTCACATCGACGGTCGCGACCTTCACGCCGTCCGGGCGGAACAGGAAGGCGTTGCCGGGCAGCGTGAGCGGCGCGGCATCGGCGCCGATCGCGAAGTGCACCTGCGCGTACGCGCCGGGCAGCAGTTCGCCGTTGCGGTTATCGACGTCCACTTCGACGAGCATCGTGCGCTGCTGCGGATCGACAGAGCCCGACGTGCGCGCGACCTCGCCCGGATAGCGCTTGCCCTGCGTTTCGTTGAGCGTGAGGTACGCGCTTTCGTGCACGCGGATCTGCTGCGCGTAGGCCTGCGGCACGTTCGCATAAACGCGCAGCCGGTCGGCCTGCTGGAGGTGGAACAACTCCTTTTGCGGGCCGCCCGAACTGCCCGCGTCGATCAGCGCGCCGACATCGACGTTGCGCGCGCTCACGATGCCGTCGAACGGCGCGATCACTTTCTGGAACGACTGCAGTTGCTCAAGCCGCGAGACGTTGTAGCGCGCGGCGTCGAGCGTGCCTTGCTTCGCGAGCATGTCGGCGGTTTTCTCGTCGGTGTCCTGCTTCGCCACCGAGCGGCTCTGCAGCATCCCGGTCCAGCGCGCGGCCGTGGTCTTCGCGAGCGTGTAGTTCGCCTGCGCGTTTTCGAGGTCGGCGCGCGCGGCACGCAACTGGTCGTCGACTTCGGGGGTTTCGATTTCGGCGAGCAACTGCCCCGCCTTCACATGCGCGCCGATATCGGCGTACCACTTGCGCAGATAGCCGTTCGTGCGCGCGTAGATCGGCGTGTCGAGAAACGCCTGCACGTTGCCGGGCAGCACGAGATCGAGCGCGCGCGTCGAGCGCTGCGGCGTCACGACCTGCACGGAGAGCGTGCTTGTCTCTTGGGTGTCGCGTTCGAGCGCCGCCCGGGCGTTGTAGCGCGACCAGATGCCTTGCGCGGCGAGCGCGAGCACCGCGAGCGCGGCGATCACCCACGGCCAGCGGCGGGACTTGCGGTGCGGCTCGCGCGGCGGCGGGGCGTCAGCGTGCGGCTGCTGCATGGTGCCTCCGCGCGGGGAAAGAAAAGGGACTCGTCATGATTTCGGCATTACGTTTTCGATGGCGCGCCGGCGGCGTTCGCCGAGCTTGCGGTACAGGAGCGAGAACACCACGGGCACGAAGATCAGCGTCGCGAGCGTGCCCACCGCGAGCCCGCCGATCACCGCGCGCCCGAGCGGCGCATTCTGTTCGCCGCCCTCGCCGAGTCCGATCGCCATCGGCACCATGCCGATCACCATCGCGAGCGCGGTCATCAACACCGGGCGAAAGCGCGTGAAGCCCGCTTCGATCGCGGCGCGCGCCGCGTCGCCGTGCAGGCTCAATTGTTCGCGTGCGAAGCTCACGACGAGGATCGAGTTCGCCGTCGCGATGCCGATACACATGATCGCGCCGGTGAGCGCGGGAATGGAGACCGTGGTGTGCGTGAGGAACAGCATCCAGACGATGCCCGCGAGCGCGCCGGGCAGGCCCGTAATGATGATGAACGGATCGAGCCACGACTGGAAGTTCACGACGATCAGCAGATACACGAGCACGATGGCGAACACGAGCCCGCCAAGTAATCCGGAGAACGATTGATTCATCGTCTGTACCTGGCCGCGCACGAGGATCGTCGAGCCCGCGGGCAAGTCGGCCTTCGCGTTGCCGATGATCCGGTTGATGTCGTCGGAGATCGCGCCGAGGTCGCGGCCGTCCGCCGTGCCGAAGATGTCGATGGTGGTCTGCGCGTTGTAGTGCGTGACGACGGCGCTGCCCGACACGCGCCGCATGCTCGCGAGCGAGCCGAGGATGTTGCTGCGCCCATTGGCCGTGAGCGGGATGTTCGCGAGCGACTGCAGCGAATCGATCGTGTATTGCGGCGCTTCGGTGATGACGTTGTAGCTCACGCCGTTCATGGGGTTGAGCCAGAACGTCGGCGTGGTCTGCTGGCTGCCCGATAGCGTGATGAGCAGATCGCTCGCGACGTCCTTCTGCGTGAAGCCCGCCTGCTGCGCGCGCGTGCGATCGACGTCGATGAAGATGCGCGGCAGGTCGGCGGGCTGCTGGATGCGCGCGTCGGCGAAACCGGGCACGCCGCGCAGCCGCGCGAGCAGCTTCGCCGCGAACGCGCGGTTGCCCGCCACGTCGCGGCCGACGATCTGCACGTCGATCGGCGCGGGCATGCCGAAGTTCAGCGTCTGGCTCACGATGTCGGCGGGCAGGAAGGAGAACTGCACGCCGGGGAATTCGTCGTTGAGCGTGCGCCGCAAGAGGCGCACGTAATCCGCGGTCGGGTGATGGTCGGGGTTCAGCGAGATCAGCACGTCCGCATCCGACGTGCCGATCGTGCCCGTGTTGCTGTACGAGAGGTTGATACCAGAAACGGGCAGGCCGATGTTGTCGATGATCGAGTGCAGTTCGCCCGTGGGAATCAGCGTGCGGATGCGCTTGTCGATACGGTCGGTCAGCACGGCGGTTTCCTCGACCCGCATGCCGGTTTTCGCGCGCACGTGCAGCGCGATCGTGCCTGCATCGACTTGCGGAAAGAAGTCGCGGCCGAGGAACGGCATCAGCGCCAGTGAAGCGCCGCAGCACGCGAGAAACGCGATCACGAACATGACGGGACGCCTGACGCGCGCCGCGAGAAAGTCGCGGTAGCGCACGCGCAGCCCTTCGAAACCGCGCTCGAATGCGAGGTGCACGCGCATGAACGGATTGCGCGTCGTGCCGCGCAGGTGATGCAGATCCGCGGGCCGGTGATGATGGCGCATCAGATACTTCGCGAGCGTCGGCACGAGCGTGCGCGAGAAGAAGTACGACGCGAGCATCGCGAACACGACGGCTTCGGCGAGCGGAATGAACAGGTAATGCGCGACGCCCGAGAGCAGGAACATCGGCACGAACACGATGCAGATCGAGAGCGTGGAGACGAGCGTCGGGATCGCGATCTGGTGCGCGCCGTCGAGAATCGCCTGCTCCAGCGTCTTGCCCTGTTCGAGCTGCTGGCTGATGTTTTCGATGGCGACGGTCGCGTCGTCGACGAGAATGCCGACCGCGAGCGCGAGCCCGCCGAGCGTCATGATGTTGATGGTCTCGCCGAGCGCCGAGAGCGCGATGATCGACGTGAGCATCGACAGCGGAATCGACACGGCGATGATGAGCGTCGCGCGCCAGTTGCCAAGAAAGAGCAGGATCATGAGCGCCGTGAGCGCGGCCGCGATGAGCGCCTCGCGCAGCACGCCCTCCACGGCGGCGCGCACGAACAGCGACTGGTCGGCGACCGGATCGATGTTCAGCGACGGCGGCACGAGGTTGTGCAACGTCGGCATCATGGCCTTGATGCGGTCGACGATTTCGAGCGTCGACGTGTTGCCGCTCTTGTTGATCGTGAGCAGCGACGCGCGTTGTCCGTTCACGCGCACGATGTTGGTCTGCGGCTGGAAGCCGTCGCGCACGTACGCGACGTCGCGGATATAGATCGTGCCGTTCGCGGTGGTTTTCACCGGAATGTCGTTCAGGCCGGCTAGCGTATCCGGACTGGCGTTCATCAGCACCGAGTATTCGGTGGCGCCGATCTTCGCCGTACCTGAGGGCAGGATCAGATTTTGCGCACTGATGGCGTTCACGATGTCCATCGGCGAAAGGTTGTGCTGCTGCAACGCGCGCTGATCGATGTCGACCATGATCTGCCGCTGCTTGCCGCCGTACGGCAGCGGCGCGGACGCGCCGGGCACCGTCGCGAGCTGCGTCTTCAGGAAGTTGTTGCCGTAGTCGAACAGCTCCTGCTCGGTGAGCTGCGCCGACGAAAGCGACAGACGCAGGATCGGCACCGTGGACGCGTTGTAGCGCAGGATGAACGGCGGATTGATGCCGGGCGGCAGCGAGCGCAGCTGCGCCTGCGAAAGCGCGGTGACCTCCGCGAGCGCTTCCTGCACGTTCGCATGCGGCTGGAAGAAGATCTTCACGACCGCGATGCCGTTGAGCGAAGTGGACTCCGTATGTTCGATGTCGTTCACGGCCACCGAGAGCCCGCGCTCGTAGTTGAGCACGATGCGCTTTTCCATCTCGTCGGCGGGCAGGCCCGTGTACGTCCAGATGACCGAGAGCACCGGAATGTCGATGTTCGGGAAGATGTCCGTGGGCGTGCGCAGGATCGTCAGCGGTCCGACGATCAGGAGCAGCAAGGCGAGCACGATGAACGTGTACGGGCGCCTGAGCGCCAGTCGGACGATCCACATGGAACGACGGGTTCCTTCGCTGGTGAGGTGTGTCGCCTGGCACGGCTGGTCCGGCCGTCGGCGGCGATCGTTTTCTGTGCTGGTTGCAGGGCCGGGCCGCGAGCCCGCGCATACGGATGCGAGGGACTATAGCGCCTGTCGTCGGCAATCAGCGTACTTTTTCCTGGCGTTCGCGGGCAAGCGCGCGAACGATGGGGTTTACCGATTATTGCTGTTAGCCGATCGTAAGTTGCCAGGGGTTTGTGAGCGGGCGATGAGGCGCACAGGCGTTGAGCCGCGCCTTCACCCCCCCAATTTTCTGCTTTGCGTACTGGCACAAACAGGCAACAATGCGTAAATCGGTCTGGCACCGCCGCTCAATGCTCGTGAGTCAATGAGCAGACCGGGAGGGCGGGCCGCGGCCGCGAGGGCATGGATGCGAGCACAACCGTTGGTGCGCGCAGGCTTTGATCACCATATTGACCGGCGCTTCAGACATGGAAGCCGGCATAGAGAACGGGGAAACATCATGCAAGTCGGTTCTATCGTCCGCTCCGTGCATATTGCCGTGCCCCAGGGCGCGCGCGGCATCGTGATGCGCATTCTCGGCGACATGGCCATGGTGACGTGGTACGTCGGCGAGCCTGGCGCATCGGCGCAGCTCAATACCGAGCCCTTTTTTCTGGAAGATCTGATCGATACGGGCGAACACGTTCTCCCGGCCGGTTCGCTGATTCACTGATTCTTGTAGCGGTGGCGCGCGCTTGAAGCGCGACAGGCAATGCGTGACAAGCGCGTGACCGCCGCCGCGCAGCAGAACGCAAGGGCCCGCGCGCGCAAGGCAACGACGCGTTCGAGCGAGGCCACTACGGCGCGCGAGGAGACCAGCGTGGCGCCCGCGGCGCACGAACGCCGCAGCGCATAACTCGCCGCGGCCAGCCCGCAAGAGGCACAATTGCGGGTATGAATCACGATCCTTTCTCCTGGCCGGACGACGCCTCGTCCGGGACTCCTCATACCGACGAGGCACCCTACGCGCGCCTCACGCCTGAGTGCGTGCTCGACGCGCTCGACAGCGTGCTGATCCCCGCGGGCCGCCGCACCGACGGGCGCATGCTCGCGCTCAACAGCTACGAAAACCGCGTTTATCAGGTGGGCGTCGAGGACGGCTCGCCGCTCGTCGCGAAGTTCTACCGGCCCGGTCGCTGGTCCGACGAGGCGATCCTCGAAGAGCACACCTTCGTCGCCGAACTCGCCGCACGCGAGATTCCCGCCGTGCCCGCGCTCGCGTTCGAGGGCCGCACGCTGCACACGTTCGATGGTTTCCGCTTCGCCGTGTTCGAACGGCGCGGCGGCCGCGCGCCGGACCTCGACCGCAGCGGCACGCTCGAATGGATCGGCCGTTTCATCGGACGCATTCATGCGGTGGGTGCGATGGAGCCCTATCGCGCGCGTCCCACGCTCGACATCGAGACGTTCGGCTACGAGCCGCGCACGTATCTGCTGGAGCACGGCTTCGTGCCCGCCGACGTGCGCGCTGCGTGGGAAACGGTCGTGAATCTCGCGCTGGAAGGCGTCGAAGCCGCGTTCGAACGCGCCGGCGACGTGCGTGCGCTTCGTCTGCACGGCGACTGCCATGCGAGCAACCTGTTGTGGACCGATGCGGGTCCGCACTTCGTCGACTTCGACGACAGCCGCATGGGTCCCGCTATCCAGGATCTGTGGCTGCTGCTGCCGGGCGACCGTGCAGACGCGTCGCGCGCGCTCGGCGATCTGCTGGCGGGCTATGAGGACTTCTGCGAATTCGAGCCGCGCGAACTGCATCTGATCGAAGCGCTGCGTACGCTGCGGCTCATTCACTACAGCGCCTGGCTCGCGCGGCGCTGGCACGATCCCGCGTTTCCGGCCGCGTTTCCGTGGTTCAACACGCAGCGCTACTGGGAAGACCGCATCCTCGAATTGCGCGAGCAGATCGGCGCCATGCAGGAAGGGCCGCTCTGGCCCGTGTGATTTTCATCGAGCTGCGCTGACCCCGCGCCATCGTTTTTGATGGCGCGGCGCATTCGGGTATTCCCGCGCGGCGCCAGCAGCCCTCCATATGCACTGCGGTCTCATATTGCCAAGGCTCCGCCGGGGTTCTATGGTTGCGACATTTAAGCACGCCCGTTCAGCCAAAGAAGGTGTGCCAGATGGCGTACCCACGTCCCAATAAAGAAGGAGACACAACTATGAGCAGCGTTGCCGGTTCGAAGCGCGGTATGCCCGCCGCGCCATTCTTTTCGAAGGAAGCGACCATCGCCCCGCCCGGATTTTCCCGGTGGATGGTCCCGCCCGCGGCGCTCGCCGTGCATCTTTGCATCGGCCAGGCCTACGCGTTTTCGGTGTTCAACGCGCCGCTCACGAAAGTCATCGGCATAACGAAATCTGCGCCCGGCGACTGGGCGCTCACCTCGCTCGGCTGGATCTTCTCGCTCGCAATCGTCTTTCTCGGCCTCTCGGCGGCGTTCGGAGGCAAGTGGCTCGAACGCGTCGGCCCGCGCCGCACGATGTTCACGGCGGCCTGCTGCTTCGGCGGCGGCTTTCTCGTGTCGGCGCTCGGCGTCTGGCTGCATGAGATCTGGCTGCTGTATCTCGGCTATGGCGTGATCGGCGGCATCGGGCTCGGGCTCGGTTACGTGTCGCCGGTTTCGACGCTGATCCGCTGGTTCCCCGACCGCCGCGGCATGGCGACGGGTCTCGCCATCATGGGCTTCGGCGGCGGCGCGATGATCGCCGCGCCTTTGTCCGTTCTCCTGATGAAACACTTCGCGAGCGAAACGAGCGTGGGCGTCGCGCAGACGTTCATCGTGCTCGGCGTGGCGTACTTCATCTCGATGACGATCGGCGCGCTCGCGATCCGCGTGCCCGCGCCGGACTGGAAGCCGGCTGGCTGGACCCCGCCCACGACCACGGGCAAGCTCGTGTCGAGCGCGCACGTTCACATCGACCAGGCGCTCAAGACGCCGCAGTTCTACCTGATCTGGCTCGTGCTGTTCCTCAACGTGACGGCCGGCATCGGCATTCTCGGCCAGGCGTCGGTGATGATCCAGGAGAGCTTCAAGGACACCGTGAGCGCTGGCGCGGCGGCGGGCTTCGTCGGCCTGCTCTCGCTCTTTAACATGGGCGGGCGGTTCGTGTGGGCGTCGGCGTCGGACTGGGTGGGCCGCAAGAACACGTACTCCATTTTCTTCGTGCTCGGCGCGGCGCTTTACTACGCCGTGCCGCAGTTCGCGCAGAGCGGCAACATCGTGTTCTTCGTGCTCGCCTACTGCCTGATCCTTTCGATGTACGGCGGCGGCTTCTCGACCGTGCCCGCGTATCTCGCCGACATGTTCGGCACGGCGTTCGTCGGCGGTATTCACGGGCGTCTGCTGACCGCGTGGGCGGCGGCGGGCGTGGCGGGTCCGGTGCTCGTGAACTACGTGCGCGCGTACGAAGTGGCGAACGGCGTCGCGAAGGCCGACGCCTACACGATGACCGTGCACATCATGGCGGTGCTGCTCGTGGTCGGCTTCGTCTGCAACCTGCTCGTCAAGCGCGTCGACGAGAAGCATCACATGGACGACGCGCAACTCGCCGTCGGCAAATAAGGAGGACAGAACGATGAATACGACTGCCGATACGAAATCGTCCAGCAAGGCGCTGACGGCGATCTTCTGGCTGTACGTGCTGGTGCCGCTCGCCTGGGGCGTGACGAACACGCTCGCTCAGGCGATGAAGCTGTTCGGGTAAGCCGCTGCGGGGGGGGGGGACGGGCGTGCCCGTCCCTCAAACGTCAAACGTGACAGCCGGGGCCCGTGCGCGAATCCGCGCGCGCCTCGGCCTCGCGCGCCGCCTTGGCGCCTTCGACCTGGAGCAGCGTGGGCAGCGAGACGCCGTTCTTCGCCGCCGTCACCTCGGCGAGGATCGACACCGCGATTTCCGGCGGCGTGCGGCTGCCGATAAAGATGCCCACGGGTCCATGCAGACGTGCAAGCTCCACGTCGTCGAGATCGAATTCCCTGAGCCGTTCGCGCCGCGCCGCGTTGTTGCGCCGCGAGCCGAGGGCGCCCACATAGAACGCGGGCGTCTTGAGCGCCTCCATCAGCGCGAGATCGTCGAGCTTCGGATCGTGCGTGAGCGCGATCACCGCGCAGCGCTCGTCGAGCTTCATGTCGAGCACGGTATCGTCGGGCATGGTTCGCACGAGCGTCGTGCCGGGCACGTCCCACGTGTCCGTGTATTCTTCGCGCGGATCGCAGACCGTCACCTGATAATCGAGCCCCGCCGCGATCTGGCAGAGATAGCGCGAAAGCTGTCCCGCGCCGATCACGAGCATGCGATAGCGCGGCCCGTGAATCGTGACGAGACGCACGTCGTCGTACAGGACGCCATCGGTTGCGCGGGCGGGGCCGAGCGTGGTCTGGCCGCTCGCCATGTCGAGCGTGCGCGCGACGAGTTCGCCGCGCCCGACCGCATCGAGCAGCGCGCGGATGCCGGCCGCCTCGGTGAGCGGCTCCAGCACGAGCTGGATCGTGCCGCCGCACGGCAGGCCGAAGCGATGCGCCTCTTCAGCGGTGATGCCGTATTTCACGGCCTCGGGCTTCTCGATGCCGATGCCTTCGCGGCGTACGCGGTCGATCAGATCGTCCTCGATGCAGCCGCCCGACACCGAGCCCGCCACGAGGCCGTCGTCGCGCACGACGAGCATCGCGCCTTCGGGACGCGGCGACGAGCCCCATGTCTTCACCACCGTCACGAGGAGTGCGCGGTGCCCAACGTCCAGCCACTGCACGCTGGATTTCAGGACCTCGAGATCCACGCTGTCCATGATCGTTTCCTCTTCTTCGATTCGTCGCCGGATGTCGCGTCGGCGGCGCTTTTGCCTTCACTTTCGCCTTCAGTTTGCGCCGCTTCGGCGTCGGCTGCTTGAGCGTCGGCGGGCGCTTCGCCGGCGTTTTCGTCCGCACTCGCGCCGCCGCCCAGCTGCTCGCCGAAGCGCCTGAAAAATTCTGCCGCGATCTTGCGCGCCGCGCCGTCGACGAGCCGCGAGCCGATCTGTGCGAGCTTGCCGCCCACCTGCGCCGATGCGGTGTAGCTGAGCGTCGTGGCCTCGTCGCCCGCGGGTTCGAGCATCACCTGCGCGCTGCCCTTGCCGAAGCCCGCCGCGCCGCCCTGGCCTTCGAAGTGGATCGTGTAGCGGTTGGGCGGCTCGATGTCGGTCAGCTCCATGCGGCCCTTGAAGCGCGCCTTCACCGGCCCGACCGCCGCCACCAGCGCGACGGCCCAGGCGTTCTCGCCGTCGGCCTCGATGCTCTCGCAGCCGGGAATGCAGGCTTGCAGGATGGCCGTGTCGTTCAGCGCCTCCCATGCCCGCTGCTGCGGCACCGGCAGCGCGTGGCTTTCGGTCAGCTCCATCGTGTATCTCCTTGTCGTGGTGTCGGCGGCGTCGCGCCATGCATGTGCGACGCCAGCGGCGCAACGCTCAGGCTGCGCCCGAACGCTTCGAGACTTTCAAGGTTGTGGACGGGATAGTGGGCGTCCACGTGCGGCAGCATCGCCTGCACGCCGCGCGCCTTCGGTGCGAAGCCGCTGTAGCGCAGCAGCGGATTGAGCCACACGACGCGGTGTGCGAAGCGGTGCAGACGCGCCATTTCGGCGGCGAGCGTTCCGGTGGCTTCGTGATCGAGGCCGTCGGTGACGAGCAGCACGGTTGCGCGGCCGCTTAGCATGCGGCGTGCCCAGCGCCGGTTGAATTCGCCGAGTGCGGCACCGATCCGCGTGCCGCCCGACCAGTCCGCGACCTGCGCACAGAGTTGCGCTAGCGCGATGTCGGGATCGCGTTCGCGCAGTGCGCGCGTAGCGTGCGTGAGGCGCGTGCCGAAGAGGAAAACCTGCAGACGCTCGCGCGATTGCAGCAGCGCGTGGCAGAAGTAGAGGACCGCGCGTGAATAACTGCTCATCGATCCGGAGATGTCGAGCAGCAGCACGAGCGGCGGTTTGCGTTCGACGGGCGCGCGATATTTCCACACGGTCCAGTCGCCGCCCGCGCGCACAGCATGACGCGCGCTCGCGCGCAGATCGGCGTGCGTGCCGTGCGAGGCGGCCTTGAGCCGGCGCGTGCGTTCGGTCGCTGCTGGCCGCCGGCGCGCGCGGATCAGGTGGCGCAGCGTGCGCCATTCGTCGGCCGTGAGCGTGTCGAAGTCGCGGTGGCGCAGGCGTTCTTCGGCGCTGAACGTCGCGTGCGCGCGCAGTTCGTATTCCTCGTGAGATTCCGGCTTGTGCGCGCCGTGCTGTACTGCAGGACGCGCGGCGAGCGCATCGGCGAGACGGTTGTTGCGGCGTGGCGGCGGCATGGCGCCTTGCACCTTCGGCAGCAGCAGTGCGCGCAGCTTGCCTTCCCAGTCGGGATCGCGCCAGAAGAGATCGAACGCGGCATAGAAGAGGTCGCGCTCGTCGGGTGCCGACGTGAAGAGCGCGGCCAGCGCCGCGCGGACGTCCTCGCGGCGCGTGAGATCGATGAGGCAAAGCGCGTCGAGCGCGTCGGCGGCCTGCGCGGACGACATCGGCAGACCCGCGCCGCGCAGCACGCGCACGAAATGCACGACGTTGCGCGCGAACATCGCCGGTTCTTGCGTCGCTGAGGCAGTGTCGGCGGCGTCGGGTGCGAACGTTGGCGTGGCGCTCATGCATTCACTCCGCGACAGCGAGCGTTTCGGCGATACGCTGCGTGTCGAGTTGCGCGAGGTCGTCCTGATACTTGAGCAGTACGCCGAGCGTGTCCTGCACCGACTGCGGATCGAGTTCCGTCACCGAAAGCGCGGCGAGCGCGCGGCACCAGTCGATCGTTTCGGCGATGCCGGGCGCCTTGAAGAGATCCATCGTGCGCAATTGATGCACAAAGGCCACGGCGCGGCGCTGCAATTGCGCCGAGGTTTCCGGCGCGCGCGCCGCGACGATCGCCAGTTCGCGTTCGCGCCCGGGATAATCGAGCCACTGATAGAGACAGCGGCGCTTGAGCGCGTCATGCACTTCGCGCGTGCGGTTCGAGGTGATGACGACAAGCGGCGGTTGGTCGGCGCGCACCGTGCCGTACTCGGGAATCGATACCTGGAAGTCCGAAAGAAGCTCCAGCAGGAACGCTTCGAACGGTTCGTCGGCGCGGTCGATTTCGTCGATCAGCAGCACGCGGCGCGCGGCCGGATTCTGCGGATCGGGCTGCAACGCCTGCAGCAAAGGCCGCTTGAGCAGGAATTCGTCGCGATAGAGCGTGTCGTTGCGCGGCTTTTCGTGCGTCGCTTCGGCGAGCCGCAGCGCCATGATCTGACGCGGGTAATCCCACTCGTAGAGCGCGCTCGCGGTGTCGAGTCCTTCGTAGCATTGCAGCCGCAGCAGCGTCGTGCCGAGCATCGCGGCGCCGGCTTTCGCGAGTTCGGTTTTGCCGACGCCCGGCTCGCCTTCGAGAAAGAGCGGACGCTGCATGGCGAGCGCGAGAAACAGCGCGGTCGCGAGTTCGCGGCTCGCGAAATAGCCGCGCGATTGAAGTTGCGCAAGGGTGTCGTCGATCGAGGCCGGTTGCATGGCGTGGCTGGAGCGCAGAAGCACGAGAAAAGCGGGAAAGCGCGGCCGCCCGCGCATCGACGCAACCGATGCGCGAGCGAGCGCTTCGTGGCGGACCTAGCCGATCGCTTTCGTCACCGCGCGCGCCGCGAGCACCGGAATCAGGTGCGCGCGGTACGCGGCGCTGGCGTGCAGGTCGGTGTTGAGGTCGTCGTCGGCGATCGTCACGGCGCGCGCCGCGGCGGGCGTGAAGTTCGCCGTGAGCGCCTGCTCCAGCGGCGTCGCGCGGAACACCGAGGGCGCCGCGCCCGTCACCGCCACGCGCACGCCGTCCGCGAACTGCGCGACGAACACGCCGGTCAGCGCGAATTGCGACGCCGGGTTCCTGAACTTCTCGTACGCCGCGCGCTCGGGCACCGGGAACTCGACGGCGACGATCAGCTCGTCGGGCGCGAGCGCGGTCTCGTACATGCCGAGGAAGAACGCGTCGGCCGCGATGCGCCGCCGGTCCGTGACGACCGTCGCGTTCAGCGCGAGCACGGCGGCCGGATAGTCGGCCGCCGGATCGTTGTTCGCGAGCGAGCCGCCCAGCGTCCCGAGCGCGCGCACCTGGCGATCGCCGATGTGCGCGGCGAGGTCCGCGAGCGCGGGCAGCGCATTGCGGATCTGCGCGTTTTCGGCGACGTCGGCGTGGCACACGGCGGCGCCTACCTTCACCATCTTGCCGTCCATCGTGAGTGCCTTGAGATCGGGAATGCGCGTGACGTCCACGAGCGTCGAGGGCTGCGCGAGCCGCAGCTTCATCGCCGCGAGCAGGCTCTGGCCGCCCGCGAGATACTTCGCGTCCGGCTCGCCTGCGAGCTTTTTCACGGCGCCTTGCGCGTCGGTGGCGCGCTGGTAATCGAATGAGTACATGGTGCGCCTCCGCTCAGGGTTGGGACGACGGGTTGGACCCGCTGGCGGCCCGAATCGCCGACCACACGCGATGCGGCGTGGCCGGCATCTGCAGGTCCTTCACGCCGAGCGGCGCGAGCGCGTCGACGATCGCGTTGATGACCGCGGGCGGCGAGCCGATCGCGCCCGCCTCGCCGCAGCCCTTCACGCCGAGCGGATTGTGCGTGCACGGCGTGCCCTTCGCGGTCTCGACGGTGAAGCTCGGCATGTCGGAAGCGCGCGGCATCGCGTAGTCCATGTACGAGCCGGAGAGCAGCTGGCCGCTTTCGGTGTCGTAGACGCAGCGCTCGAGCATCGCCTGGCCGATGCCCTGGCCGAGTCCGCCGTGCACCTGGCCTTCGACGATCATCGGATTGATGACGTTGCCGAAGTCGTCGACGGCGGTGAAGCGCTCGATGCGCGTCACGCCCGTATCGGGATCGATCTCCACTTCGCAGAGGTACGCGCCCGAAGGGTACGTGAAGTTGCTCGGGTCGTAGAATGCGCTTTCGTCGAGGCCCGGTTCGAGCGTCTCCAGCGGATAGTTGTGCGGCACGTAGGCCGCGAGCGCGATTTCGGCGAAGGCCTTCGTGCGGTCGGTGCCCGCGACGCGGAACACGCCGTTTGCGAACTCGATGTCCTCGACGCTCGCTTCGAGCATATGCGCGGCGATCTTCTTCGCTTTCGCTTCGATCTTGTCGAGCGCCTTCATGATCGCCGAGCCGCCCACCGCGATCGAGCGCGAGCCGTACGTGCCCATGCCGAACGGAATGCGGCCCGTGTCGCCGTGCACGATCTCGATCTGCTCGATCGGCACGCCGAGGCGGTCGGAGACCACTTGCGCGAAGGTCGTCTCGTGGCCCTGGCCGTGGCTGTGCGAGCCCGTGAACACGGTGACGGAGCCGGTCGGATTCACGCGCACTTCGCCCGCTTCGAACAGCCCCGCGCGCGCGCCGAGCGCGCCCGCGATATTCGACGGTGCGAGGCCGCACGCTTCGATGTAGCACGAATAGCCGAGGCCGCGCAGCATGCCGCGCGCCTTCGACGCGTCGCGGCGCGCGGGGAAGCCCTTCACGTCGGCGAGTTCGAGCGCGCGTGCGAGGCAAGCCTCGTAATCGCCGGTGTCGTACGTGAGGCCCACGGGCGTCGCGTACGGGAACGAGCGGATGAAATTGCGGCGGCGAATCTCGGCGGGGTCGATGTTCATTTCGCGCGCGGCCGTTTCGACGAGACGCTCGACCACGTAGGTCGCCTCGGGGCGGCCCGCGCCGCGATACGCATCGACGGGCACCGTGGTCGTGAACACGGCCTTTACTTCGGCGTAGATCGCGGGCGTCGCGTACTGGCCCGCGAGCAGCGTCGCGTAGAGGATCGTCGGCACGCTGGACGCGAACGTCGACAGATACGCGCCCATGTTCGCAATCGTGTGCACGCGCATCGCGAGGAACTTGCCGTCCTTGTCCATCGCGAGTTCGGCTTTCGTCACGTGGTCGCGGCCGTGCGCGTCGGAGACGAACGACTCGCTGCGCTCGGCCGTCCACTTCACGGGGCGGCGGATCTTCTTCGAGGCCCACGTGAGCACGACGTCCTCGGCGTACAGGAAGATCTTCGAGCCGAAGCCGCCGCCGACGTCCGGCGCGACGATGCGCAGTTTCGTCTCGGGCAGGCCGAGCACGAATGCGGCCATCAGCAGCCGCTCGACGTGCGGGTTCTGGTTCGCGACGTAGACCGTGTAGCCGTCGTCGTGCGGCGAGTAGCTCGCGTTCACGGCGCGCGGCTCGATCGCGTTCGGCACGAGGCGGTTGTTCACGATGTCGATCGTCGTGACGTGCGCAGCCTGCGCGAACGCGGCGTCGGTCGCGGCCTTGTCGCCATGGCCCCACGTGTAGCAGGTGTTGTCGGGCACGCCGTCGTGGACGAGTGGCTGGCCCGCATCGGCGGCGTGCGCCGTATCGGCGACGGCGGGCAGCTCCTCGTAATCGACCTCGACGCGCTCGGCGGCGTCTTTCGCTTCCTTCAGCGATTCGGCGATCACGAGCGCCACCTGGTCGCCGACGTGGAGCGCCTTCTGGTGCGCGATGACCGGGTGCGGCGGCTCGTGCATCGGCGTCCCGTCGATGCTGTGGATCAGCCAGCCGCACGGCAGGCCGCCGACGTTTTCGGCGGCGAGGTCGGCGCCCGTGAAGACGGCGACGACACCGGGCGACGCTTTCGCGGCGGCAATGTCGACTCGCTTGATGCGCGCGTGCGCGTACGGCGAGCGCACGAATACGGCATACGTCTGCGCGGGGAGGACGATGTCGTCGGTGTACTGGCCTGCGCCGGTGAGGAAGCGATAGTCTTCCTTGCGCTTGACGGAGGCGCCGATCATGCGGTTCGGTTCGGGTGCGTTCATGGCGGTCTCCTCGTCAGGCGGATGCCGTGGCGGCGGACGCGCCGGCGCGCATACCCTCGGCGCCCGCGAGCACGGCCTTCACGATGTTGTGATAGCCGGTGCAGCGGCACAGATTGCCTTCGAGGTTCGCGCGCACGTCGGCCTCGGTGAGGTCCGGATTCGCCCCGGCGAGCGCGGTCGCGCTCATCACCATGCCGGGCGTGCAGAAGCCGCACTGCAGGCCGTGGCATTCGCGGAAGGCGGCCTGCATCGGATGCAGTTCGCCGTTTTTCGCGAGCCCTTCGATGGTGGTGACGTCCGTGCCGTCGCACTGGACGGCGAGCTGGTTGCAGGACTTGATCGCGCGGCCGTTGAGATGGACGGTGCAGGCGCCGCATTGCGCGGTGTCGCAACCGACGTGGGTGCCGGTCAGGCGTAGCTGCTCGCGAAGGAACTGGACCAGAAGCGTGTGAGGCTCGACTTCGGCGGTCACGGGCTGGCCGTTGACCGTGAGACGGATACTGATCGTCGCCATTGACTTGTCTCCTGTGTCGGTGGAACCGGCACCTGGGTCGGCAGCAGGGGGGTTTAACCCGTACCGCTGCCCACCGCGTCAAATCCCAAACTCAAGATATAGAGACCGGCCTGGGCCCGCATTCACCATCATTGCCCCGAGATGCCGTCTGCTGTTCCGCCGTCCGTGGCGCATGCTGCGCGCGGCTGCCGCGCTAGGCGGGCAGCCCGGAAGGCGTGGGGCGAGGGTCCGGCTGGTGCTTTGCTGTTCAGTGATGCCAAGCGTGATGCTCGGGACAGTAAAGCACAATTCGCCGTTTCGCGCTGCGCGGGGTATTACGGTCGGGGGCAGATGAAAAACGGCCCGTCCCAACTGGTGGGACGGGCCGTCTGAACGATGCGGTGCGGTGGCGTGTAGCGGCGCGCGTGGATCAGTGCTGATCGTGCGGCGCGTGCGCGAGTCGCGAATGATGACGCGAGTACGCGAAGTAAATGACGATGCCGATCCCGACCCAGACGACGAACGCGATCCACGTGATCGCCTGCAGGTTCACCATCAGGAAGAGGCACGAGGCGACCGCGAGGATCGGCACGACCGGCACGCCGGGACAGCGGAACGCGCGCGGCAGGTGCGGGTGCGTCTTGCGCAGGACGAGCACGGCGATCGACACCATCGAGAACGCCGCGAGCGTGCCGATGTTGATCAGTTCGGCGAGCACGTTGAGCGGCACGAGCGCGCCGATCAGGCCGAAGAAGAGGCCGACGATCCAGGTCGTGAGGAACGGCGTCGCGAAGCGCGGATGCACGCGCGAGAGCGGGGCCGGCAGGAGGCCGTCGCGCGACATCGCGAAGATGATGCGGGTCTGGCCGTAGCTCATCACGAGGATCACGGTGAGCATGCCGAGCACGGCGCCGAGGTCGATGAAGCCTGCCACCCAGTTTTCGCCGGCCACCTGCAGCGCGAACGACACCGGGTGCGCGACGTGCGCGAACTGCGGCGACGGCACGATGCCGGTGACCACGGCCGCGACGGCGACGTAGAGCACGGCGCACACGGCGAGCGATGCGATGATGCCGATCGGCAGATCGCGCTTCGGGTCCTTCACTTCCTCGGCGGCGGACGAGACCGAATCGAAGCCGATGAACGCGAAGAACATCACGGCGGCCGCGCCGAATACGCCGTGCCAGCCGTTGGGCATGAACGGATGCCAGTTGGCGGGCTTGACGTGGAACACGCCGACCACGATCACGAGCAGCACGACCGTCACCTTGATGGCGACCATGATGTTGTTGATGCGGGTGGATTCGCGCACGCCGATGGACAGCAGCGTGGTGATCACCATCATCACGAGGAAGGCGGGCAGGTTGAACAGCGTGTGGACGCCCGGCAGCGCGCCGGGCGCGGCGCTGATCACGGCGGGCAGGCTGATGCCGAAGCCCCCGAGCAGCGACTGCAGATACCCCGACCAGCCCACCGACACCGCCGACGTGGCGAGCCCGTATTCGAGCATGAGGTCCCAGCCGATCACCCAGGCGGCCAGTTCGCCGAGCGTCGCGTACGAGTACGTGTAGATCGAGCCGGCGACGGGAATCGTCGAGGCGAATTCGGCGTAGGCGAGCGCGGCGAAGCAGCAGGCCGCGGCGGCGATGAGGAACGCGATCATCAGCGCAGGGCCGGCCTGCACGGCGCCGGTGCCGGTCAGCACGAAAATGCCGGTGCCGATGATGGCGCCGATGCCGAGGAACATCAGGTCCGTTGCGCCGAGTGCTTTTTTGAGGCCGGCGCCCTGGGCGCTGGCCTGCAACATGTGCTCGACGTTCTTCTTGCGAAAGAGGGACATTTGGCGGGGAACTCCTGGTTTGCACGCAGACGATCGGTGCAGATCGGGGCCAACCCGTGCCGATCGTGACCGCACCCCGGAAACCGGGGTAAACCAGTAATTCTAATGGATTTCGCCGCGAAACCCGCCCCCAGACGGACTAAGGCGCCAGCCGGTCCGCGCAGGATTCTGGCGCAAACGGGCATGAGAGAGCGAGATCATTGCCGATGCGCAGTGGATCGGCGGAGTTCATTTCGGGATCGACGGCTTATGGCGAGAGGCGTGCCCGAAAGCGCGCCTTGATGTCGCGCCCCTCGCCGACGCGTGGCTTGAAGGCCGTTATGGGTGAGCGGCGGGGTTTACTGCGGGGTGCTCACCGCAGGCGCGAGATCCACAAGCCGGTTGCTCATCACGTAGAGCGTCAGTTCGGCGTTGTTGCTGAGGTTCATCTTTTCGAGCAGGCGCGTGCGGTAGACGCTCACCGTCTTCACCGACAGCGAAAGCGTGCGTGCGATATCGGTGAGACGCTTGCCGGTCGCGAGCATGCACAGCGTCTGGTATTCGCGGTCGGAGAGCTTTTCGTGCGGCAGCTGGTCGGCGTCGACGAGCACGTAGTCGGCGAGCGCGTCGGCCATCGCCGGGCTCACGTATTTGCGGCCGGCGGCGACCAGCTGGATCGCGGCCATCATCTGCGAGGCGTCCACCGTTTTCGACAGATAGCCCGACGCGCCCGCCTTCAGCGCGCGCACCGCGTACTGATCCTCGCGATACATCGAGAACATCAGCACCGGCAGGCGTGGCGCCTTGCGCTTTGCCCGCTTGAGCACCTCGACGCCGTTCATGTCGGGCAGCGAGATGTCGAGCAGCATCACGTCGCAGGCTTGCTTCCCGATCGCCGCGAGCGCTTCGGCGCCCGACTGCGCTTCGATCACCTCGCTCGCGACGCCACGGTCCATGAGTAATTGCCGTACGCCCTGGCGCACGACGGCGTGGTCGTCGACTATCAGAATGCGTTGAGTCATGAGTAGGTGCCTTTCACGAGGGGCGCAGCGAGGTTGGAGGTCGGCGCGCAGAGGAGCGCGTCCCAGGCGAAGCGCGCGCGCACGGCCGTGCCGGCCTGCGCACCGCGTCCACCCGCGCGCAGCGAGCCGCCGAATGCGGCGCAACGCTCGCGCATGCCGGCGATGCCGTAACGCTGGCGGCGGCCGCCTGCGCGGCTCGCGCCGCGCGGCAGGCCGATGCCGTCGTCGGTGATCGTGAGAATCAGATGCTGCGGCGCGCAGTCGAGCCGCATGTCGGCGCGGGTCGCGCGTGCGTGGCGCGCGACGTTGGCGAGCGCTTCCTGGGCGACGCGGAAGACCGCGAGCGTGGCGTTGCCGGACAGGCGCGCGAGCCGCACGTCGGCCGCGCAGACGAAACTGGTGGCGAGGCCTGTGCGCGTGCCGAAGCTGCGCGTCCAGCCGGCGAGCGCGCGGACAAGGCCCGCATCCAGATGCGGCGCGCGCAGTCCGTCGAGCGCGTGGCGCACCGCCTCGACCGCCGCGTTCAGCGAACGCGCGGCGAGCGCGAGCGCTTCGGCGCACTGCGGCGAAGCGTCGGCGGGCAGCGAGGTTTGGACTCTGGCGAGGGCGAAGTGCGTGGCGGCGAGTTCGGCGCCCACGCTGTCGTGCAGCTCGCGCGCGAGGTGCTGGCGGGCGGCTTCGTCGGCGTCGATACGGGCGGCCTGGGTGGTGGTTTTAGCGGCGGTTCTGGCAGTCCGGGCAGCGGCGATCCGGACAGGTGCGTCGCCGTTGGCGCGGGTGCGCGGGACGAACGACTCGTCGAGGCGGGTATGCGCGGTGTGCGCTCCCGCCGCCTTGGGGCTCCGCGCACGCGCGGTTACGACGGCGATCTTCGACGTATCCATTCATTCCCCGTGTGAAGGCAGTCCGCAACACCGACTGCTTCCGGGGTATCGAATATTCCCCCCGTGCGACGGATAACGGAACGGCTCAGCGTAACTATATTTACATCCTGTTACAACCAGGTTCGCCCTCTCCGAGGCGCCCAGATTGATGTATGCTGCGTCGCGATAATATCTTAAAAAATTTAAAAGTACAGTCTAGACAAGGTTTAGCAGCCGAATTCAAGATTTCGTGTGAGGTTTTGTCGCATGGTCATTTGTCGGAATAATCCTACTCTAAACTACCAGAGATCGGCGAAATTTGTAACCGCGTGACTGTCCCATTTCGTCGGAAGGAGGGGGTGCGGGCGGGCGAAGGTGTGTTGACGGAACGCGAGGATGAAAAAAAACCGGAGCGCGAGGCTCCGGTTTTCGTTCCAGCGCGATGCCGCGCGAGAGGCGGCAAGCAGGAGGCAGGCGTCGGGCTCAGCCGACGAACGCCTTTTCGACCACGTAGTGGCCCGGGTCGTTGTTGCTGCCTTCCTTGAAGCCGAGGCCTTCGAGCAGTTCGCGCGTGTCGCGCAGCATGTGCGGGCTGCCGCAGAGCATGATGCGGTCGCGCTCGGGCGTGAACGGCGGCAGGCCGGTATCTTCGAACAGCTTCTTCGACTCGATCAGCTCGGTGACGCGGCCACGGTTTTCGAAGCTCTCGCGCGTGACGGTCGGGTAGTAGATCAGCTTCTCGCGGACCACTTGGCCGAGGTACTCGTTATCGCGCAGCTCATGGGTGATGAACTCGTTGTACGCGAGTTCGTCGACGAAACGGCAGGTGTGCGTGAGCACGATCTTCTCGTAGCGGTCGTAGACGTCCGGGTCCTTGATGATCGACATGAACGGCGCGAGGCCCGTGCCGGTCGAGAGCAGCCACAGGACCTTGCCCGGCAGCAGGTTGTCGGCGATCAGCGTGCCGACGGGCTTCTTGCCGATCAGAACCTTGTCGCCGACCTTCAGGTGCTGCAGACGCGACGTGAGCGGGCCGTCCTGCACCTTGATGCTCAGGAATTCGAGGTGCTCTTCGTAGTTCGCGCTCGCGAGCGAGTAGGCGCGCATCAGCGGCTTGCCGTCCACCTCGAGGCCGACCATCGTGAACTGGCCGTTGTCGAATCGCAGAGCCGGATCGCGCGTGCAGGTGAAGCTGAAAAGCGTATCGGTCCAGTGATGGACGCTCAAAACGGTTTCTTCGGTGTTTTTGCTCATGGTTCCTGAAGGTGCAAAACAAGGGCCGCCAGACCCCGGCCAAACCGGACCAATCCGCCGCCCGCTCCCGGTGGTCTTACCCGGCGATGCTGGCGGTGCCGGCGCTTGGGGTCAGCTGCCGGTCGGCCCTACTGCGAACGAGGCTCAATCCGCCATTTTACCGCGCCCGTGCCACTCAGGCCGCGCCGCGCCGTAGGGGAGAGGTCCGCGCTTTACGCGGCGAGTCCGGTGGCGCTTTCGCGTTGTGCGCGAAACGGGTGCCCGGGGTGCGGCCACCCGCGCGCGGACGTGTGCGCCAGGCTGGCATCGGCATAGTGGCGGCGCTTTGGCCAGGTATCTGTTCGATGCCCGGCCAGGACCCGAGGGAGCGGGCGGTGTGCCGCCGGCGGCGCGCCTTGCTGGGGTCGTTCAGGGTCCGTCTGGGATGACCCTGGTTGACGGCCTCGCGAAAGCGCACGTGTGCAAATGTTCGGCAGGATGATACCGGATGCACTGTCAGACCGCACCATTGACCCTGGTCATGTGGCTGGCTCGCCGCGGCTTCGTACCGTGGGGGTGTCCATCGCCGCGTGGTCCGCCTGGCGGGGCGCCGCGGCTTTCCATGCGTTTTGGGCGCGGTTCGGGTCCGATCGACGCCCGATCGACGGCTGATCCAGGCAGGCCGCGCGCCGCGGCGAAACGCGTGCGGCAGAGCGTCGCGCGGGCGGTGTTGGCCAATGCGCCCGATGCAGCCGATGCGCTTAACGGTCGGCGGCGAGCTTCAGGCCGAGGCCGACGAGCGCCGCGCCGCAGAACGCGTCGATCGGGCGGCGAATGCGGCGGTAGCCGCGCTGCGTGCGGTCGTCGGCGAACAGGAACGCGATGCTGCAATGCCAGCCGAACGACATCGTCGCCACGGTCGCGAGCGCCACGCCGTAGAACCACAGCGGCGGGTGCGACGGAAACATCGCAGCGAACACGCTGGTCCAGAACACGCACGACTTCGGGTTCGTGAGGCAGGTGAAGAGGCCGGCGCGCCAGGTGCGGACGTAGTCGCGGCGCCCGGAAGGAGGCAGCGTCTCCCTGACGACCGGCACCGCCGATGCGGCATCGCGTCGCACGCCCGAGCGCAGCAGCTTGAACCCGAACCAGACGAGGTACAGCGCGCCCGCCACGCGCACGCCGTTGTAAACCCAGTCGATGCGCTGAAGCACTGTGGCGAAGCCGAGCATGGCGAGCGCGGCCCACATCGTCGAGCCGACGCCGACGCCGAACGCCGACGCCACCCCGAGCCCGCGTCGTCCGGCGAGCGAAAGCTGCGTGACCATGAAGAAGTTCGGACCGGGACTGATGAGCGCAAGCGAATAGACCGCGGCGATCTGGAGCAGTGTCGTGATGTAGTGCATGAAGAGGGCGGACGACAGGACGCGCGGCGCGCAACGCGTCATCTTAGCGTGTTGCGCGCCGCGCGCATGCTAACCCGTTCGCCGTCCTTCGCAAGCGTCTGGCGCGTGTGATGCGCCAGCCGCTCTTATTCGAGGCGCAGCCGCGCCATGTACGGCAGGTGATCGGAGAGCCACGCGGTTTCCTGTGCGGGCTGGATCAGCTCGACGGGCTGCAGGCCGCGCACGAACATCTTGTCGAGCGCGAGCGTCGGCGAGAACGCCGGAAAGGTCCGCGCGGGTTCGCCGAGCAGCGTCGCCACTTCCTGCATGCCGTGCTCGGCGAAGATCGGCACCGAGTCGTTGCGCCAGTCGTTGAAGTCGCCCGCGAGCACGAGCGGCCCTTGCGGCGCCTCCTTCGCGATCCAGTGCGCGATCCAGTTCATCTGCCGCATACGCGCGCTGCGCGTGAGCGCGAGATGCGCGCACAACAGCGTGACCGAGCGGTTGCCGAGGTTCGCGCGCGCCACGAGCAGACCGCGCCGCTCGAAGCGGTGCGCGGAGATGTCCCAGCGTCCGCCTAGGTCGAGCGGGTGCGGCGAGAGGATGGCGTTGCCGTGCCGCCAGGACGGCTTGAACACGTTGGGGCCGAGCGCGATCTGGAGTTCGAGCGCCTGGGCGATCTCGGTGGCCTGGCAATGCCAGACGTCTTCGAGCGGATCGCTGAGCAGCGCGCCGAACGTCGAGGTGAGCACCGGTTGCGGCAGGCGCCGCGCCATGGCTTCCTGGAGGAACCAGGCGTCGGCGTGGGTGGACTGGACCCAGCGCCGCATCGCCTGCCACGCCTGGAAGCCGAGTGGCGAGCGGCCCTTGTGCAGGTTCCAGCTTACCGCGACGAATTCGTCGGAGAGCGAGGTGTCGATCAGCGGTTCTTCGGGGTTTTGCATGCGGTTCGTTCTGTGATGCGCCGCGCGGCTTAAGGCTGCTGCGGCGCGAGGCTTGCGCTGATCCGGTACGCAAGCGATGGATTCGTGTCGACGATCTGCCAGTTCACGGGCTCGCCCGCCGGGACGCGCAGCCCCGGGTGGCTGGCGGTGATCCGGCGCGGCTCGGGCGGCAGCTTGCAGCCTTCGGGCGTTTGCGGCGCGGCGTCGGATTCGAGCGTTTCCTGCGCGTCGATCGCGAGGATCGTTTCGCTCGCGCTCGCCTGCAGCGGCGAGACCGTCACCGTGCGCTGGAGGTCGATGCTGCCGGCCGGCTGGTCCTTGCAGCCGACGTCGTGCGCGATCACGTGATGGTGGGTGTCCGTGCGTGCCTGGCCGACCGTGGTCGTGCCCGCGAACTGGTCGATCTGCTGGCCGTCGCGCAGCACGTCGAGCGTCCAGTTCACGACCGGCTGCGCCGCGTCCTGCGCGTGCGCGCCGATGGCGCCCGTGCCGGCCGCCGCTGCGAACAGCGTGGCGGCGAGGCGGTGTTTCCACAACATCATGTCGTTGACTCCGTGCACGCGCGCCGCGTGAGCGGCGAAGGCGTGGCGTTCGCTGCGTGGCAGGATCGTTCAGATCCTTCGATCCCAGACCTTCGATCCTATACCCGGTTCGCAAAAGCCGGACCGGCGCAGTAATTTTGAGATTGGGCTGCGGCGAGCCGGTTCAACTGCGACGTTTTGGCCGGTTTGGGGGGGATTTTGCGTGAGTTCGGGCCGGTTGAACGGGGATTGGCGACGAGTGCGCCGCGCCTGCGGAGTCCGGAGCCTCTTTGTTGTTCTGTCAGTAACGGTGACTTTCAGGCTTTCGGGTCATTGGGCCGGTCCTTCGATCCGCGATGCCCGCAGCGACCCGCCTGCATCAGCCTGGACCCGCCTGTGCGCCGCCGCGCGTTTCCCGTCGATTAGCCGGACGGCGTCGTCGTTGCGGTGCGGGGCACGGCGTACAATTTTCAGAACAACGGCGGCGCGCCATGCGCGCCACCGACCGGATAAACGGATCAAACCGATCAAGCGGATCACGGCGCCCGGCTGAAGTTCACGCCGACGCCGCAGGGACGGACGTGGAGTCATGGATCAAATCGATTGTGTCGTAATCGGCGCGGGCGTCGTCGGGTTGGCGGTGGCGCGCGCGCTCGCGTCGCGCGGACGCGAGGTGATCGTGCTGGAAGCCGCCGACGCCATCGGCACCGGCACCAGCTCGCGCAACAGCGAGGTCATTCACGCCGGGCTCTACTACCCGCGCGGCTCGCTCAAGGCCACGCTGTGCGTGCGCGGCCGCGAGATGCTCTACGAGTACTGCGCGTCGCGTAACGTCGCGCACGCGCGCTCGGGCAAGCTACTCGTCGCGACGGCGCCGAACCAGATCCCGCATCTGGAGTCGATTCTCGCGCGCGGCAAGGAAAACGGCGTGTTCGACCTCACGCGCATCAGCGGCAGCGAGGCGCTCGCGCTCGAACCGGCGCTCGAATGTGTCGCGGCCGTGTTTTCTCCGCAGACCGGCATCGTCGACAGCCATCAGCTAATGCTCGCCCTGCAAGGCGATGCCGAGCGCGACGGCGCGGCGATCGCGCTCAGGTCGCCGGTCGAAGCGATCGACGCGTCGCCGAACGGCTTCACCGTCAAGGTGGGCGGCGAGGCGCCTACCACCGTGCGCGCAGCCTGCGTCATCAATAGTGCGGGGCTGCAGGCGAACGCGCTCGCGCGGCGCATCCGCGGCCTCGACGTGCGCCACGTCCCGCCGCTCTACCTCGCGCGCGGCAATTACTTCAGCGTGTCGGGCCGTGTACCGTTCTCGCGGCTCATTTACCCAATGCCGAACGAGGCGGGGCTCGGCGTTCACCTCACGCTCGACATGGGCGGCCAGGCGCGCTTCGGCCCGGACGTGGAGTGGATCGATTCGATCGACTACGACGTCGATCCGCATCGCGCCGAAGCGTTCTACGCGCAGATCCGCAGCTACTGGCCCGCGCTGCCCGACGGCGCGCTGCAGCCGGCCTACTCGGGCATCCGGCCGAAACTCTCCGCGCCGGGCGAGGCCGCCGCCGATTTCATGATCCAGGGCGCCGCTGCGCACGGCGTGCGCGGGCTCGTGAACCTGTTCGGCATCGAGTCGCCGGGACTCACGGCCTCGCTCGCCATCGCACAGCGCGTGTGCGAGCTGGCGGGGGTGGGCTAAAGACGCGACTTATCGACGCGACTCGCTTATCTGCGGAATTGCAGCAGCCGGACGTGGCTCTTCATTGCTATGCTTGTGCGACGCCGTCGCCAGAACGGCGTTTAGCCCCCCATACCGGAGTGAGTCATATGGATATGAAATCGTCCCGCCGCAGCTTTCTGATTACGAGCATTGGTGTTGCAACGACCGTCGCGCTGTCCCGTCAGGCTTTCGCCGACGCACCGAAGGTCAGCGAAACCGATCCCACCGCCGTGGCGCTCGGCTACAAGGCCGACGCGACCAAGGTCGACAAGGCGAAGTTCGCGAAATACGTCGCTGGTGAGACGTGCAGCAGCTGCTCGTTCTATCAGGGCAAGCCCGCCGACGCCTCGGCACCGTGCCCGATGTTCGCCGGCAAGCAGGTCTCGGGCAAGGGCTGGTGCAGCGCCTACAACAAGAAGGCGTAAGCCCTTTCCCGGCCGGCGTTTTTACTGCGGGTTTTTGGCTCGCGGCTTGAGCGCAGGTTTTGATCGCGAGTTTTCGCCGGTCAGCCGCGCCACTGCCGCGCGCCTTGCTCAGTCAGACCCGTCAGACACGCGGCAACGGGCGGCGTGCCTGCAGCAAAGGCGGGCGCCGCCCAAACCACGGCCGCGCTGCCTCCAGCTGCGCCGCGAGGCGCAGCAGCAACGCATCGTTGCCGTCGCGCGCGGCGAATTGCACGCCGATCGGCAGTCCCCGCCCGCTCCACGCGAGCGGCACCGACATCGACGGCTGCCCCGTCATGTTGAACAGTTCGGTGCAGCCCGCCCACGCGAACGCCTTGTTCGATGCCTCCGTCAGCAGCTTGCGCATCAGTGCTTCCATCGGCATCGCCGTGACGGCGCGCATCTGCATGCGCTCGGCCGATGACGGCTTCAGCTCACCGATCTTCACCGGCGCCGACGCGAGCGTCGCGCAGAGGATCACGTCGTAGCGCGTCATGAGATCGGCGAGTTGCGCCGTGACGCGCTGCTGAAAGTCCAGCGCCTCGGGTAGCCCATGTTTGCCCAGCTTGCGGCCGATGTGCGCCATCGCCCACGTCGCGATCTCGAAGTCCTGGCGGCGCGGCGCCGTGCCGGTGACGTCGCCGGCATTGAGCACCGCTTGCTCGGCCACCACCGACCACAGCATCAGGAACGCCTCGCGTGCAGCGGCGAAATCGACGGACAGCGTCGCCGGTTCCACGCGATGGCCGAGCGACGCGACGAGCGCCGCCGCGTCGTCGACGGCCGCGCGCACCTCGGGCGAAAGCGAGAAAGCGAACATCGGATCGGTGAGGAGCGCGACGCTGAGCGGCTTCGTGCCGTCGAGCGGCTCGCGCGCCGCCGCGAGGAACGTGCCCGGCGTGCCGGGCGCGAGCGCGGGGTCGCCCGCGATCAGGTCGAGCATCAGCGCACTGTCGCGCACGCTGCGCGAGACCGCCAGATCGACGCCGAGCGCGCCGGGCGGCGGCTGCACGTTCGACGGCGGTTGACGCGAGCGCGACGGCTTCAGGCCGAACAGGCCGCAGCACGATGCCGGAATGCGGATCGAGCCGCCGCCGTCCGACGCATGCGCGAGCGGCACGATGCCCGCGGCGACCGCCGCCGCCGCGCCGCCGCTCGATCCGCCGGGCGTGTGGTCGAGGTTCCACGGATTGCGGCACGCGCCGAAGAGTTCGGGCTCCGTGTACGGCATCTGGCCCAGCTCCGAGGCGCTGGTCTTGCCGAAGATGTTGAGGCCCGCGGCGCGAAAGCGCGTGACGACGGGGGCGTCGTCGGCGGGCACGTAGTGGCGGTAGTGGCGGCAGCCGAACGTCATGCGCAGCCCCGCCACCGCCGCGCCCAGATCCTTCACGAGGAACGGCACGCCTTCGAGCGGGCCGTGGGCCAGGGCGCCGGCGCCGCCGGTGTTCGCCTCGGTGCGCAGCGCGCGGCGGCGCGCCGCGTCGTAGTCCTTCAGCACGATCGCGTTGATCGCGGGATTGGCCGCCTCGGCGCGCACGATCGCCGTGTCGAGCAGTTCTCGTGCGCTCACGTCGCCGTGCCTGACGAGTTCGGCCAGGCCGATGGCGTCATATTCCAGATAGTCGGACTGCACGGCGCGGCCTCCTGCTCCAGAAGTTGCATGACGGGTTGCGTGACGGCGAAGGCTCCGCTCGCGCCGCCCGGACTTACAGCGTCCCGGCGAGGAACGTCAGCGTGCGGCCGTGTGCGAGCGCCGAAGCGTGCTGGCTGTACGACGAGCGCACCGTGCAGTTGAACCCGTGTTCGGCGTTCGGGTACAGGTGGAATTCGGCGTTGCCGCGGCCCGCGAAGCTAGCCTTCACTTTTTCCACCGCGTCGAGCGGAATGGCGTGGTCGAGTTCGGCGTAGTGGAACTGGATCGGCACGGCGACCTTGTCGGCGACGTCGAGCGCGTTCTGGATGCCGCCGCCGTAGTAGGCGACCGCTGCATCGACCGTGCCGTCCGCCGCGGCGTGATACGCGATGCGGCCGCCGAAGCAGTAGCCGATCGCGGCGACCTTGCCCGTGCATTCGGGCATCTGGCGCAGCACGGCGGCCGCCGCGCCGACGTCCTGCGCTGCGAGCTTCGGGTCGGTTTTCTGCAGCAGTTCGATGCCCTTGTCGCGGTCCGCGCCGACATAGCCCAGCTCGACGCGCGGCTGCGTGCGCCAGAAGATGTCCGGCGCGACGGCGACGTAGCCGTCCAGCGCGTATTGCTCGACGACGTCGCGAATATGTCCGTTCACGCCGAAGATCTCCTGCACGATGACGATGCCCGGTCCCTTGCCGCCCTTCGGCAGCGCAAGGTAGGCGCCGAAGCTGTCGTTGCCGGCGGGAACGTCGATCCAGCGGGTTGAAACGCTCATGTTGCTCTCCTTCCTTCTAGACTGCGTGAGTCGGGAATCGGGGGCCAGTTTGCCGTACGTGCCGGACGGCCTGCAGCGGCCTGGCAAGCGCGTGCTGCGAGTGCGCATCCGCCGCAAATGAATTTAATGGAATGTTTAATCGAACGTTTGATTGAATAAGCGGATGCGCCATGTCGGTGCATTTGCGCTCAAGCAAATGCACGAGCGACAGACGGCCGCGTTGCCCTCTCCAATATCTCAAATATCATTCCATAGGCTTCCGGAATGCTTTCGGTTGAATGCCGTGCGCGCTTCGAGAGCCTTGAAAAACAAGGCCAAATCCGTTTTTTCAGGGGCATGAATCGATACGGTATAAAGCCTATTGGTAGTCGTACCAATATCTGAAAAAAATCCCTCCAATTAATTTGATCACCTACACTTGCGCGCAAGTATGACCGGACGATCCGCCATGAACGGAGCAGCCCGGCATACCGGCCAGGTGCATCAAGGATGCATCCTGCGTGGTCGTCCGCTCGGGGAGCGACACGTTCGGGGCGCGGGAGCACAGGGCGATTACGTTGCTTTTGGGTTCGAAACTGGAGACTTACATGACTATCAAGCTTCAAAAGCTGTTGCCGATTAGCGCCGCTGCCATCCTGTTCGCGACGCTCGCGACGGGAGCCAGCGCAGATGTTGTGGTCAAGATCGGCCACGTCGCTCCGTTGACGGGTGGCATTGCGCACCTCGGCAAGGACAATGAAAACGGTGCTCGTCTCGCGGTCGAAGAGATCAATGCGAAGGGCCTCATGATCGGCGGCCAGAAGGTTACGCTGCAGCTCGACGCGCAGGACGACGCGGCTGACCCGCGCACGGCCACGCAAGTCGCGCAGAAGCTCGTCGACGACAAGGTCGTTGCCGTGGTGGGTCACCTGAACTCGGGCACCTCGATCCCGGCTTCGAAGATCTATAGCGATGCAGGCATCGTGCAGATCTCGCCGTCGGCGACGAATCCGGCCTACACGCAGCAAGGCTTCAAGACGACGTATCGTGTCGTTGCGACCGACGCGCAGCAAGGTCCGGCACTGGCCAACTACGCGGCCAAGACGCTGAACCTGAAGAGCGTCGCGATCGTCGACGACTCGACGGCTTACGGCCAGGGCCTCGCGAACGAGTTCGAGAAGACCGCCAAGTCGCTCGGCATGAATGTGCTGTCGCATGATGCGACGAACGACAAGGCCGTCGATTTCCGCGCCATTCTCACGAAGATCAAGGGCGAAAACCCCGACGCGATCATGTACGGCGGCATGGACGCCACGGGCGGCCCGTTCGCGAAGCAGGCGAAGCAGCTCGGCCTGCGCGCGAAGGTGCTCGCGGGTGACGGCGTCTGTACCGACAAGCTGTCCGACCTGGCCGGCGACGCCACCGACAACATCGTGTGCTCGGAAGCGGGCATGGCGCTCGAAAAGATGCCGCAAGGCAAGGTGTTCGAAGCGAAGTACGAGAAGCGTTTCGGTCAGCCGATCCAGATCTACGCGCCGTTCACGTATGACGCCGTGTACATCATCGTCGACGCGATGAAGCGTGCGAACTCGACCGATCCGGCGAAGATCCTCGCCGAAATGCCGACCACCGACTACAAGGGCCTGATTGGCGAGACGACCTTCGATTCGAAGGGCGACCTCAAGCACGGCGTGATTTCGCTGTACGACTACAAGGGCGGCAAGAAGACCCTGCTCGACATCGTCAAGATGTAATTCGACGGCCGCGCGAGCGGTCTTCGAGGCGGTATGAAAAAGGCACGCGGACGAAAGTCCGCGTGCCTTTTTCTTTGCTGAGTCTTTGTTGTTTCGCGTGCGAAGTTCTGGCTGCCGCAGTTTCAGATGCCGAGGCGGTGCAGAACCTTCGGCGCGGCCCAGGCGATGAGCCCCGAGCACAGCGCCACGACGGCGAGCCCGAACGTGAGATTTGTCACCTGCGTGATGGCGCCGATCACGACCGGTCCGAACAGCAGGCCGAAATACGCGATGCCCGCGACGTGCGCGAGTCCTTCGGCAGCGCGGATGCCCTTCACGCGCGCGGCGGCGGCGAACAGCACCGGCATCATGTTCGCGAGGCCGAGGCCCATCAGCGTGAAGCCCGCGAGCGCGGTGAACGTGAACGGCAGCACGAGTGCGCCGATCATTCCCGCGCACGCGAGCGACGCGCTCGCCATCACGAGTTGCGGCGCGCCGAAGTGCTTGCGCACCGCGTCGCCAGCGAACCGCGCCGCCGCCATCCCGCCCGAGAACGCCGCATAGGCGGCGCTTGCGAGTGCGGGCGTCGACACCACGACGTCGCGCATATAGACCGTCGCCCAGTCGTACATCGCGCCCTCGGCGATCAGCGCGATGAGCGCAATGCCGCCGAGCGCCCAGAGCGCGGGCGTGCGCCAGCGGTTGCCGGTCCGCGCATGCTCGCCGTGCGTCGGATGCGGCACGTGCGGCAGCACGGCGGGGCACGACACGACCAGCACGAGCGCCGCAAGCGCGGACGCGAGCACGAGATGCAGCGCGGGCGCCATGCCGCGCGCGAGCAGCGCGCCGCCGATCGCCGCGCCCGCCATACCGCCGAGGCTGAACATGCCGTGCAGCGACGACATGATCGGCCGGCCGAGCGCTTCTTCGACGTCGCTCGCTTCGGCGTTCATGGCTACGTCGAGCGTCGCCATGCCGACGCCGAACAGCGCGAGCACCACGAGCAGCATCCAGAACGACGGCACGACGAGGATCAGCGCGCCGCACGCCGACATCGTGAGGCCGCCCGCGAGACACGCGCGGCGCGTGCCGACGCGCGCGATCCAGCCGCCGATCGTCGTCATCGCGGCGATCGATCCGCCCGCGACGGCGAATAACGCGCACGACAGCAGCGCGGGACTCAGATGGAAGCGGTCGCGCACGGTGGGGACGTGCACGCCCCAGGACGCATACATCATCCCGGCGATGAAGAAAAGCGCCATGGTGGCGAGCCGCGCGCGCTGGCGCGTCGCTCTCGGCAGGGCGCGATGCGCGGCGGCAGGGGAATGGGCGGCGAGGGCTGGCTCGGTGGTAGGGTCGGACACGGAAAGTCCTCGGCAGGAAATCAGGAAGGCGTCTGAAAGCAAACGACGATTTTAACGAACGTTGCGACACCGTGCCGCACTACCGCCAAGCTGCGCGAGTATCGTGATTCACGCGCTGGATTAATAATCGGTGCGCGCGCGATGCAGACACAGTGCCGGGGCCGCGCCACAATGACTAAACGACCGAAACCACTAAACGACTCGAGCCGACCCAAACCGCCCGCTCCGAGGATGCAACCGTGAAAATACCCGCCCACGCTCCGCTTCATCTGCTGCACCAGGTGCCACTCGGCACGCTCGCGACGCATGCGCGCGAGCCACATGGCTTTCCGTATCCGACCATCGTGCCGTTCGCGCCGGACGCGTTTCATCGCCCGGTGATCCTCGTGAGCCGGCTCGCCGAGCACACGCGCAATCTGCAGGACGACCCGCGCGCGGGTTTTCTCGTTGCGCACGCACCGGACGACGACGTGCTCAACGCGCCGCGCGAAACGCTGCTGGGCCAGTTCGCGCCGGTCGATGCGGACCGCGTGGAGGCCGTGGCGCACCGCTACCTGCGCTATCACCCGGACGCAGGGCGCTATCTCGCGCTGGGCGACTTCACGTTCTGGGTGCTGCACGTCGAGCGGTTGCGCTATATCGCCGGGTTCGGGGCGATGGGCTGGCTCGACGGCGTGGACCTCGACACGCTCGATCCGCTGCCCGCCGACGAGGAGGCGACGCTGATCGCGTTTTTCGAGACTCATCCGGCGCTGCGGCCGGGGCTTGAACTGGCCGGTGTCGACCGCTACGGCGCCGATCTGAAGATCGACGGGGCACGCACGCGTTTTATCTTCGATAGCCCGCAACTCGATCTTCGATCCTTGCATGCGGTGCTGGCGGATTGCGTGGAGCGCCACCGGAGCTAAATAGTTTTCTGATTCAGGGGTCTGACTGGCGTCAGGCGATCGTATGCCGTCGTGAATCATCGTGCGCGGCGGCATGCAAACGGCCAAAAGTTCTCATAAAATGAAATGTTTTAACCGTTTATAACCATTTAATTTTCATGATTTGAGAATTGCGGCGGTGGAATTAAGCGATCAATCGGACTTTAGTAAAAATGTTGATTTGTGCCGAATGACAACTTCCGGATGCTGTGATGGCATCCGAAACATCTCGAAACAGCGTTCTATTAATTCCTATTGTGTGTGATTTTACGGGCATTCAATTCTGTGTTAATCTCGCCTCCACTTTCCGGGGCAAAAACCTGCCAATCGGTATACCGGCCGTAGACCGGTAGCCATAATTGCTTAAACCAAAAGGGTACCTATGTCTTCCTACAAGGAACTACTCGCCCAGCGCGAAAAGCTGGAGAAGCAGATTGAAGAGGCGAAGGCGCGCGAATATGCCCAAGTCCTCGACGAAATCAAGCAGAAAATGGCCGATTACGGCATTACCCTGGCCGAACTCGGCGGCAGCCGTGCCGCCGGCAAGAGCGCGAAGGCAAGCCGTTCGCGAGCCAGCGTCGCTCCGAAATATCGCGACCCTGAAAGCGGCAGCACGTGGTCCGGACGCGGTAAGCCGCCCCGCTGGATCGCCGGTAAGGAACGTGAAATGTTTCTGATCGAGAAGTAAGAGTAAATCGCCGCTTAGCTGGTTTATGCCATGAGTGGGCCGCGAAAGCCCGCTCATGAAAAAAGAAGCCGCGCAGTCGTCACGACGCGCGGCTTTTTGCTGTCTGCGTTACCGATATCTGGCTATAGGAATGCGAATGCTTCGCGTTATCGTAGGCGTATGATTTAAAAGGAATTTTCAGGGTTATCTTCAAATTATCAGGATTACCCGATTACAATTGTGGATATTCCCCGTTTCTTTTTTTTCCTTTCGTATGCCCTCTACAGCCGACACGCAGCTATCGGATAAGCACCAGGTTGCTCGCAAAACTACGCTTGTGAGCGTCGCCCTCAACTCGGTGCTCGTGGTCCTGCAACTTGTGATCGGCGTGTTTGCGCATTCGCAGGCACTCGTCGCCGACGGCATTCACTCGCTCGCCGATCTCATCTCCGATTTCGTCGTCCTGCTGGCCAACCGTCATAGCGGCGCGAAGCCGGATGCCGATCACAACTACGGCCACAGCCGCTATGAAACGGTCGCTTCGCTATTTCTCGGCGCGCTGCTGATTGCGGTTGGCATCGGCATGCTGTGGCGTGCTGGCCTGCGTATTACGAATCTCGGCGACATTCCGCCCGTGCATATGAGCGCGCTTATCGTCGCGATTCTCGTGCTCGTCTCAAAGGAAGGGCTCTTTCGCTACATGCTGCGCGAGGCGCAGCGCGTGCGCTCACAGATGCTGATCGCCAACGCGTGGCATGCGCGTTCCGATGCGGCGTCGTCGCTCGTCGTGGCGCTCGGCATCGTCGGCTCGCTCGCGGGCGTGCGGCTGCTCGACCCGATCGCGGCGGCGATCGTCGGCTTCATGGTGGCGCGCATGGGCTGGGTGTTCGGCTGGGACGCGCTGCAGGACCTCTCCGACCGCGCGCTCGACGAAGCCGCCACCGCCGACCTGCGCGCGCTGCTGCTCGCGACGCCGGGCGTGCTCGACGTCCACGACATGCGAACGCGCAAGGCCGGCGACCTCGCGCTCGTGGACGCGCATGTCCTCGTCGATCCGCTGATTTCGGTCTCCGAAGGGCACTACATCGCGGAGTCGGCGCGCTCGCGCGTGATTGCCGATCCGCGCGTGCTCGACGCGCTCATCCACGTCGATCCCGAGGACGACATGCAGGTGCGCGTCGTGGCCGCCCTGCCGCCGCGCAAGGCGCTCATCGGGCCGTTACGCGACGCGTTCGCCGCTCACGACGTGCACGTCGAAGCGGTGACGCTGCAGTATTTGAGCGGCGGGCTCGCGGTGCAGGTGGCGCTCGCGGCCGGCGACGACGTCGCGCGTCTCGCGGGCGTCGACCTCGAAGCGATCAAGCGTTCGGTCGGCGCGAGCCGGCTCGACGTGATGCACGTTGTGAGCACGGAAGGCGGCGTACCGGTGAGCCCCGACCCGAAACCGACGCGCGCACCGCTCTGAGCGGAACGGACGCCGGTTCCGTCGCTCAGAACGTCGGCCGCTGCGGGCCACCTCAGAGCGGCAATTGCGTATCGAACTTGATTTCGCGAAGCACGACGCTCGTCCGCACCTGCGCGACGGCGGGAATGCGGAAGATGCGCTCGTGCAGGAAGGCGTCGTAAGCCTTGATGTCCGGCGCGACGATCTTGAGGATGTAATCGGATTCACCGGTCGTGCTGTAGCACTCCGTGACCTCGGGGCAGGTGGCGATCTCGCGCTCGAACTGCTCGACGCCGCCTTCGGTGTGACGTGTCAGATGGATGTGCGCGAGCGCGCAGACATGCAGGCCGAGCTTTTCCCGATCGAGCAGCGCCGTATAGCGCTGGATCACGCCCGATTGTTCCATGTCCTTGATGCGTCGCCAGCACGGCGTGCTGGACAGCCCCACCTGATCGGATATTTCCTGCACCGACCGGCGCGCGTCCAGTTGCAGCAGGCGCAGGATCTTCTGCGAGAACGTATCGAGTATCAACTCTGCCTACGGTTGCGTCGCTGTAATCCTGAATGTTAGAGGGCAGGAGAACGAAACGCAATGCGCAGAGCCGTTGGCGAGACGGATCGCCTAATTTGCCGGTTTCCCGGCGGGGTTTTGTCCTGAGGCGTCCCTATCAGGAGCGGCGGCCCCGGTTGTGGCCCCGTTTGCGGCCTGGGCCGCGCGCAGATCGGCGAGCATGTTGCAGAAGAGCGCGCCCTGCTCGATGGCGTCGTCGAGCGCAACGTGCGTGTGCGGATGGTCGTCGAACCAGTGCTTCGGAAAGCGCGGCTTGATGCATTTGCGGTACGGCAGCCCCGTCATCGCGAACGCGAGCGTCTTGATGTCGAGCGCCGACCACGAAAACGGACAGCGTCCCGCGAAACGCATCATGTACCAGAACATGAACGTGAAATCGAAGCCTGCCGGCATCGCGACGAACACCGGCTTGCCCGGTAACGCCTCGACCCACTCCACGTAAGCGACGAGCGCCGCCGCCGGATTCTGCAGATCCTTGCGGCACGCGGCCCACGCCTCGGGCTGCGTCTCCCACCACGCGGCCTGCACCGGATGCGGCGCCGCGCCTTCGAGCGTCGCGAGATTCGCCGAGAAGGTGGCGATCAGGCGTTTGTCGGCGGTGTAGGCCGCCGACGCGAAACTCAGCATCGAATGCGGACCGGGGATCGGACCGTCGGCCTCGACATCGGTGCTGACGTAGATTTCCTCAATGGCGACCTGGTTCATCCGGGGATGCCTCCGGCGGGTATGCCGTCTGCTACGTAGGGATTGGTGCGGCGTTCTTCGCCGAACGTCGATGCCGGGCCGTGGCCCGGAACGAACGCGACGTCGTCGCCGAGCGGCCAGAGCTTTTCGCGTATCGAGCGGATCAGGTCGGCATGGTTGCCGCGCGGAAAATCGGTGCGTCCGATCGACCCCGCGAACAGCACGTCGCCGACGATCGCCAGGCGGTGCTTTCTGCTGAAGAAGATCACGTGGCCCGGCGTGTGGCCGGGGCAGTGATAGACCTCGAGTTCCTCGTCGCCGAAGCGCACGGTGTCGCTGTCGCCGAGCCAGCGGTCCGGTTCGAAGGCTTCTGCCGCCGGGAAGCCGAAGCGCGTGCTCTGCTGCGGCAGCATGTCGATCCAGAAGCGCTCGTCCTCGTGCGGACCTTCGATCGGCACGCCGTACTTCGCGGCGAGCGTCTTCGCGCCGGCGCAGTGATCGACGTGACCGTGCGTGAGCAGGACCTTTTCGAGCTGCACGTGCTGACGCGCGAGTTCGGCTTCGATGCGCTCGAGATCGCCGCCCGGATCGACGACGGCCGCGCGGCGCGTCGCTTCGCAGACGAGCAGCGAGCAGTTTTGCTGGAAGGGCGTGACGGGAATCAGCGTGACTTTCATGCGCATGGACGGATCGCGGGAATAACGGGGCAGCCAGCGAAAGACGGGCCGCAGCGAAAGCTCCGATTGTACCGGCGTCCCGGTGCGCACGAGCGAGCGTGGAGGTTTGTCGCATTCGTTGGGAAGTCCCGCCAGGCAAGGCGCGGAGCAAGGCTCAGGCAGCCGGCGTTGTTACATTTGGAGTGAAAATTGAGCAAAATCTGAGGGTTGCGCGCGTGACCGGAATTCTTTTTCGGTATAATGCGACCCAACACGCACGTTTTCCGTGCTTTCACTGGGCGATGCGACCCGCTTGAAAAGGGTCTCGATGCATCGCTGTCATGCAGTGCCGTCGTCGGACGACCGCCCATTTGCGGACTGAAGCGACGGCAAACCAGGTGCCGATCCGTTCGGCACCGCACGTCTTGCCCAGCCAGGCGCCGCGCGCCTGCAACGGCCTTGCTGCCGTGACGCTGGGTGGGGCCTACGCCGCCTTTCCTGTGCGCCGTGTGTCACCGGCGCGCCTGAACGATGAAGTCACGTTCGATGGCGGCATGTGGGGTCTGGTCAGTCCGCGGGGACGGGTTGCGCCAGACGTGAAAGATAACTAGCGGTTGGTGGCCCGAAAGGGGTCGCATCCGGGTGCCGGCTCAAGCTCGCCTTTCGCGAGAGGAGCGTTGCCGTCCCTGCAACCGCCGAAGCCTTTCGGTCGTGCGCTGTAACGCCGCCTGAGGCTTTGACACGTGATGGGCAAGCTTATGAATATCAGACTGACTCGACGAAGATTCGGGAGTCTCGTAGCCGTGTCGCTGCTGGCCGGCTGCGCCATGCCGCCCGGTCCGCAGAACCAGGCTGACGGGACGGCATTCCGCACCGGGGATGCGCACACCGGGCACTTCGCGCCCCACTACGATTCGGCGCTTGCGGCGCTGCCCGCGTCGGGCACCAGCAGCGACAAGTCGCTTGCCGATGCGAAGCCGATCACCGACGGCCCGGACGCTTCGTCGTTCCACCAGGCCGGCCGCGCATCGTGGTACGGCCAGGCCTTCCACGGCCGCAAGACCGCCAGTGGCGAGCGCTTCAACATGAAAGCGCTGACCGCCGCGCACCGCACGTTGCCGCTCGGCTCGTACGTGCGCGTGACCGTGCCTTTCAGCAAGAAGTCGGTGGTGGTGAGGATCAATGACCGCGGGCCGTTTGCACGTGGGCGCGTGATCGACCTCTCGTATGCGGCCGCAAAGGTGCTCGGCCTGCAGCACGTCGGCACGGCGAGCGTGAAAATCGAAGGTCTGTCGAATCAGGAAGGACAGGTCGAATTCGCGGAAGAACTTGCCGCGAACGTGAACGGCGAACACTGATCGCCGTGTCGAATCCGCGAAGGGCCGCCGCTGGCGGCCCTTCTTCATTTCAGCCGTCTGCTTCTTTCTCGCCCTTCAGTTCGAGCGCACGCGCGTAGAGCGCATTGCGCGGCGCGCCGGTCAGCGTCGCCGCGAGTTTCGCCGCGCTCTTCACGGGCACTTCCTGCAGAAGCACGCGCAATAGCGCGTCGTGATCGTCGCCCGACGAAGCCTCGGCGTGCGCGCCCTCGACGACCAGCACGAACTCTCCACGTTGACGATTCGCATCCTCCGCGAGCCACGCTGGCCCTTCGGCCAGGGTGCAGCGATGCAGCGCCTCATGTAGCTTCGTCAATTCGCGGGCGATCAACAGGCGCCGCACCGGACCGAACGCGTCCACGAGCGCCTGCACGGTCTCGACGATGCGATGCGGCGCCTCGTAGAACACCATCGCATGTTCGTGCGCGACGAGCGACTGCAGCGCGGCGGCACGCTGCTTCGGCTTCGGCGGAAGGAAGCCGAGGAACGTGAACGTCGCCACCCAGTCGCCGGCCGCGCTCAAGGCGGTCGCGAGCGCGCTCGCGCCGGGCAGCGGCACGACCCGGAAACCGGCGTCGCGCACCGTGTCGACCAGCTTCGCGCCCGGGTCGGAAATGCCGGGCGTGCCAGCGTCGGACACGCACGCCACGCGCTCGCCCGCGCGCAGGTAGTCGATCACGCGCTGCGCCGCCTCGCGCTCGTTGTGCTCGTGCACGGCGACGAGCGGCTTCGAAATGCCGTAGCGCGTGAGCAACTGGCCCGTGTTGCGAGTGTCCTCGGCGGCGATGCGGTCGACGAGACCGAGGACGTGCAGCGCGCGCAAGGTGATGTCGGCGAGATTGCCGATGGGCGTCGCCACGACGTACAGCGTGGCGGCCGGATACTGCTGGGCCTGTGCGAGTTCGAGGAGGGACGTCATGACACGGAACGCGCGAGCGCAAGAAAGGAGGCCGACATTGTGCCACGCGAGGGAGCGGCGGGCGGCGGGTGAAGGTGCGTGTGCGGTCGATGTGCCTCCCCATGGCGGGTCGCGCCGCGGATCGACGGCCGCTGGCGTCGAAGCATCGCGCGAATTCAAACCGGCAGGCGCGCCGACGCGAGCACGCACCGTATCGCCCGCGAAGAATATGTCACGCGCCGACAACTTTCGCGTGAGCCGCAAGTCCAACGCCGAACCGCGCGCCGCTGGCGCACGCTTCGAAGCGCATGCGCTCGAATTCCTGCGACGCCAGCAGCTCGTCCTCGTTGCACGCAACGTGCATTGCCGCGGCGGCGAACTCGACCTCGTGATGCGCGAACGGGACGGCACGCTGGTCTTCGTCGAAGTGCGCGCGCGCAAATGGCGCGACTACGGCGGGGCTGCGGCGAGCGTCGGTTGGCACAAGCAGCAGCGCATCCTGCGCGCCGCGCAATACTTTCTCGCGGCAGGCGCGGCGGGAGACGGCGCATGCGACTGCGAGCACGCCATGCCGCCATGCCGATTCGACGTGATCGCGTTCGAGAGCGGGCGGCTTGAGTGGCTGCGCGACGCCTTTCGCGCCGACGACCGATGAATGCGCGGAGAACGCGCGCGAGTGCGCTAAACTTCCGTCAATCCGCATACAGGCAAGCGGTTTTGGGTCGCCACAGGCGGTACAACACAAGGCAGTACAGATTAGAGAGTCGATGTCCGTCGAACGTATTCAACAGCATTTCCGCGACAGCGCAGCCGTCACGCTCGCGGCCATGGAAACCCTCGCGGTGCCGATTGCGGCCGCCGTCGATACGATGTTCGCCGCGCTCGCGAACAGCAACAAGATTCTGGCTTGCGGCAACGGCGGATCAGCTGCCGACGCCCAGCACTTCGCCGCCGAACTGATCGGCCGGTTCGAGCGCGAACGCCCGGGCCTTCCGGCACTCGCCCTCACGACCGACGCCTCCGTGCTCACCGCCGTCGCCAACGACTACGCGTTCGACCAGGTGTTCGCGAAGCAGGTGCGCGCGCTCGGCCAGCCGGGCGACGTGCTGCTCGCGATCACGACATCGGGCATTTCGGCGAACGTGCTCGCGGCGATCGAAGAAGCGCACGAGCGCGAAATGATCGTGATCGCGCTGACCGGGAAGGGCGGCGGCCACGTCAACGAAGCGCTCGCCGACACCGACATCCACCTGTGCGTGCCGTCCGACCGGACCGCTCGCATTCAGGAAGTGCACGGCCTGACTATCCACTGCCTGTGCGACGGCATCGACGCGATGCTGCTGGGCGACGACTGACACCGAGGGACGAAGGAGAGTGACGTTGAAAAGCACAAATGGCATGCGTGGCGCACTGGCCCGAACGGCGCTGACGATCGGATTCGCGGCCGCACTCTCGGCGAGCCTGCAGGGTTGCTTCGTCGCGCTGGCCGGCGCGGCCGGCGGCACGGCACTCGTGGCGACCGACCGGCGCACGGTCGGCTCGCAGACCGAGGACCGCGAAATCCAGGTGAAGGCGCTTTCGGATATCACGAAAAACCTGCCGGACACATCGCACATCAACGTGGCCGTGTTCAACCAGCGCGTGCTGCTGACCGGCGAAGTGCCGGACGACGCCTCGAAGCAGAAGGCCGGCGAGTTGGCGCGGGCCGTTGCGAACGTGGGCTCGGTCGTCAACGAGCTGGCGGTGCTGCCGGCGAGCTCGTTCTCGTCGCGCGCGAACGACTCGTATCTCGAAGGGCGCGTGAAGGCCGAACTGGTCGCGTACAAAGAGATCTCGGCGAACGACTTCAAGGTGGTGAGCGAGCGCGGGAACCTCTATCTGATGGGCCTCGTGACGCCGGACGAAGGCAGCATCGCCGCCGATGCGACGAGCAAGGTGATGGGCGTCCAGAAGGTCGTGAAGGTCTATCAGTACATCAACCCGCAGCAATCGGGTGCTCCGGCCGCGGCGGCGACGAGCGCACCGGCGCCGACTAATGCAGCCGACGAACCGACGGTGGGGGCCGTTCCGGACGCTTCGGTGAGTGAGCGTCCAATCGATCAACAGTCGCCGGCGCCGGTTACCAATTCGTCATCGGCGCAACCGGGTCACGGGAAGGCCATGTGATGGGACGTTGGATGCGGTTGGTTTCCGGGGTAGTTGGCGCGCTGATGATTTCGGTTTCGCCGGAGGTTTTTGCGGCGGCCGATGGCCTCTCAATTGCACGTGCCAATGCCTGCATGGGATGTCATGCGGTGGATCACAAGCTCGTCGGACCTTCATTTCAGCAGGTTGCCACAAGGTATAAGGGCGATGCCGGGGCTCAGGGCAAACTCGAGAAGAAGGTGCGGGACGGCGGGGCTGGCGTTTGGGGGGCGATTCCCATGCCATCACATCCCGCTATGAGCGCCAGCGATATTCATACCGTTGTGGCCTGGGTGCTCGCTGGCTCGCTTTCCAGATAATTTGCTTTCGTGCAATTCGGACTGGTGGCGATTGGGTTTTTAAATGTGCTAGAATCTTGGCTTCGTTGGGGCGGTAGCTCAGCTGGGAGAGCGTCGCGTTCGCAATGCGAAGGTCGTGAGTTCGATCCTCATCCGCTCCACCAAGAATATTCCTCGTAGCACCAAAGCTTTACCAGAAAACCCCGCCGGGCTTTGCCCCGCGGGGTTTTTTATTACCACCCGCAAAAACCCGGCAATCCGTAAATCACCCTGTCCCACCAACCTCCGCCTCCACCAACAAAGCAAGCAACGCAATCGTCTCCTGCCACCCGAGATAACATCCTTCGACGGGAATAACCTCCGGAATCCCTGTCTGCACGACGATCAACTCGGTCCCGCAAGGCACATCGCGCAGCACGACGTTAGTCTCCATCGACCCCGCCAGATTCGGATCATCGAACACCCCGCTATACCGGATTCGCTCATTGGGAACGAGTTCCAGATACTCCCCGCCAAACGCGTGCCCAACGCCGGTAGCGAAGTTCCTGAACGACATCCGGTATCGACCGCCGACTTTCACCTCCAGCAGGTGCACAGTCGCGACGAACCCATTCGGCGCCAGCCATTTGACGAGTGCATCGGGGTCGAGAAAAGCGCGATAGATGCGCTCGGGTGTAGATCGGAGCACGCGATGCAGTCGGACGGTATGGGCAGGCATGAGCATCTCCAGCGGAACGAGGCGATTCTCTAATCCTGGGCGATGAACGCCAGGATGCAATCCGCAGCAGCCCGCATACCGCGTCCACCGGATCGCGATAGCCTAAACTTCCCGCATCGGCCCGGCGCATCATCCACGCGCGGGGCCATTTCGAAGCCGCTTACCCTCGCGGCAAACGGAGGCCGTCATGTCCGGTCCGCAAGCGCTGTTTCAGAAGTTCGATTACGAAGGGTTCGAAATCCACGTCTCGCCTGGCCCGGCGGACGATGGCAGCAACCGTTACACGTACACCGCCTACGTTTGCCATCCCGGCGCCGATCCGGCCTTGCCCGGTCACACGGTGACTTATCGTCCGTCCGGCGACGAGACGTTCCGCAGCGTCGAAGAAGCGATCGAGGAGGCTATCCACGTCGGGCACAGCATCGTCGATGGCACGCACCCCGATCTTTCTGTGCTGTCGCTCGTCACGCACGGCTTCTAGGCGCGCGTACCACTCCGGACGCTGCACACGGACGCCCGCGCAGGCGCGTCGCAAAAGGAAAAAGGCCCGGACGCGAGGTCCGGGCGAAGCCACCGGATGTCCGATGGCGGAGGTATCCTGCGGCGCGTCGCGCACGGAGGCGCGACGCAAAACACCAAAACACAACGGGCCCGCTAACCAGATCGAACTGGATTGGCAGACCCGTAATCACAATCCGCGCA
>Ga0265338_10000482_pt1 | contig 71209 bp, 80 predicted proteins | sample 42126metaG_FD_193579 | JGI IMG/M metagenome (GOLD analysis project Ga0265338, IMG submission 193579) | Rhizosphere microbial communities from Carex aquatilis grown in University of Washington, Seatle, WA, United States - 4-21-26 metaG | ecosystem: Host-associated > Plants > Roots > Rhizosphere...
CCAGCCAGTTGCCATCAGGTCGTTTCTCGATGCGCTCCTCACTATCTAAGAGCTTGATAAAGTCATCAATCGTAACATCGCCGACGGCCAGCATCTGCAACTGCGGTTGACGTGCCACGCTAAAAATACACCTTTTCTATTTTGCTCATGGTTCAAGTCAATTGTAGCAAAAGCCATAAGAGTTATGGAGATTGACGGTTTAAGACGTTTATGTTATTATTGCTTATCTTGTGATCCGAAGTAGGATTGCACGCACGTTTAGCCTGTCTGAAGCAATGCACCACGGAGGAGTCAATGCCTACTCGTCCCAGTCCAGAGGTCAAAACCGCTTTAGTGAGCTCGGTCGGCGTCATCGCAACCTTCATCGGGTGGACTAAGCCCAGCTCCGACCTGTTAGCCGGAGGCATCGCGCTCCTGTTCATCAGCGGCCTGTTCTTCGGCTTGTACAAGCTGTTCGAGCACTATAACCGCAGATAGATCGACGCAAGACGCATAGTCATGTCGACAAGGAGAGCACAATGAGACATACGTCATTGAAGGTTCTCGGCGGACTCGTGAGACGTCTTCGCATGAGTCGCGGCCGACGCAGATTCAACAGCGACCAGTCCTTCGGACTCGGTTGCATCCTGAGCGGAACGATCGTGGCTGGAGTCGCCTCGGCCGCCGGCTCGATAGCATTACTGGCCGTCGGCACAGCCCTCGTCCTCTTGGGGGGCTACCTACTCCTGAAAGGCACCGTTCGCCGCTCGAGGCGGCACTTCAGACACAGAGGGAGGCGCGGATAGAACGCGCCTCCCTCAAACACACTAGACCCGAGAGGGTCTATTTTTATAATTTACGGACGAGCTTTGTCGGTGGAGTTGAACATGTCTATTTTAGACTCAACAACTTCCTGGACGGCCGCGATAACCTTGGGCATCAATTTGACGACAGCGTACTCGCTTTTATTCTCGGCTAATACCTTCTCCAAAGTTTCTCGATAGGCGATGCGCATATCGGTATTTATATTAATTTTGGTAACGCCGATTTTGACTGCTTCTATAAAATAATGCCCTGGCGTGCCACTACCGCCGTGCAAACTGATATTACAGTCAATCGCCGCCCGAATCTGCCTCAGCAAGTCTAAATCTAACTTTTTAGGCACAGGATAATGGCCGTGTAGATTACCAACAGCCGCGGCGTAGGTATCGATACCCGTGGCGTCTACAAAAGCTTTCGCGCCGGCCGGTGTCGAAAATGTCTTGCGAATTTCTTCGTAGTCGAATTTCCTCGTAAAGACATTGCTATCGCCGCCAAAGTAGTGTGGTTCGGCCTCCACCATAGCCCCAGTCTTTTTAGCTGCCTCCACGACTCGCTTGGTGCCGGCAATGATTTCGTCGTCAGTAGCGTCGTGCTTTGCTTTCGAGATATCAATGTGGATGCATTCAAAACCCGCGTCGATACCGGCCAGCGCCGCTTCAACGGATGGGCTATGGTCCAGGTTTATATACATCTCCAAGCCATAGTCCTGTTTGCAGTTATCGACCAGGTCGCGAATGTTATCTAGACCCATAGCCTGCACCTCGCCGTGGCTGACCTCGACCAGCACCGGCGCGTTCTTGGCCTTGGCGGCGTTGGCAACGGCAATCAGAGTCTCCTGGTTATCTAAGTTGAAAGCGCCCAGTGCGAAGCGCTCTTCGCGAGCTCGTTTAAAACAAGTTCGGGCTTTACGACAATTTTCTCGAATAACTTCGATGTCTGAAGCCATTAGTGTCTGTGCCCCGTGTGGTCGGCCAGCATAGTTTGAGCGGCTTTAGCTATATGGATAGCGGTCAGGCCGAAATGCTCAAGAAGCTCTTCGGGCTCGCCGGATTCGCCGAAATGGTCGCGCATGCCCATGCGAATCATCGGCGACGGCAGATTCTCTCCCAAAACTTCCGCTACAGCCGAACCTAGCCCGCCATTTATTTGGGCCTCTTCTATCGTGATAGCGTGTTTGGTCTTAGCGACACTGTTGATAATCATCTGGGCGTCCAGCGGCTTAAGCGTCGGCACATGGACGACCTCGGCCTTAACGCCATGACCGGCCAGGAGTTTGGCGGCCTCGACGGCCTGGTAGGTCATAGTGCCGGTGGCAATCAAGCTGATATCGCTACCCTGCCTAAGGATGTAGGCCGAGCCGATTTTAAAGGGTGTCTTAGCGGTCGTGAAGACAGGCGTAGCTTCACGAGCCACCCGCATATAATTGGGTCGCTTATCGCCGGCCATAGCCAACGTGGCTTTTTCGGCCTCGATACTGTCTGCTGGCGCAATAACGACCATATTCGGCAGGGCCCGCATCAGAGCTAAATCTTCCAGCATTTGGTGAGTGGCACCGTCGGGCCCGACGCTAATGCCAGCATGCGAACCGACAATTTTAACCGGGCGGTCGTTCAGGCAAATGGTCGTGCGAATCTGTTCCCAGTTACGCCCGGGCGAAAAGGCCGCATAACTTGAGACGAATGGAATCTTGCCCAGAGCCGCTAAACCAGTACCGACAGTTACCAAATTTTGCTCGGCCACACCGACCTCAATAAACCTTTCCGGAAATGCGTCAGCAAACATATACATTTGGGTCGATTCGGTCAGATCAGCGCAGACTCCAACGACGTTCGGCAGTTTTTTGCCAGCAGCTAACAGCCCGCGGCCAAAACCCTTGCGGATAGGTTCCTCGGCCAACTTGCCGGTTGCCAGATGCATTTCGATCACTGGTGCTCGCTCCTGATTCTGCCGCCTAGAGTTCTAAGCTCCGCTAGAGCCTTTTTGGCCTCCTGAGGGTTAGGCGGTTTGCCATGCCAGCGGAAGTCGTATTCCATGAAATCCACGCCCTTGCCAGGCACCGTGTTAGCGATAATCATGACCGGGCGCTCGGTGATGGCCTTGGCCATATCGCAGGCGTCAATGAAAGCCTCGATATTGTTGCCGTCCGTTTCGATGACGTGCCAACCGAAGGCTTCGTACTTGGCTTTCAGGCTTTCCAGCGGCATGACCGTCTCGGTCGGTCCATCGATCTGGATATTGTTGCGGTCCAAGATGGCTATAAGATTAGACAACTTGTATTTGGCGGCTAGCATGACGCCCTCCCAGGTATTGCCGGCGTCGTGCTCGCCATCGCTGGTGACGGCATAAACCCAGCGGTGGTCAGCCTTATCCATCTTGAGCGCAAGTGCCATGCCCACGGCTTGGCTGAGGCCACTCCCCAGCGGACCACTGGTAGTCTCCAGGCCAGGCAGACGCTTTCTCTCCGGATGTCCTTGCAGACGCGAGCCGAGTTTGCGCAGGGTTATAAGTTCGGCGTGCGGAAAATAGCCAGCCTCGGCCATGGCCGCGTAGCGGACCGGCACACAGTGGCCATTACTTAGAATCAGGATATCTCGCTCGTTCCAATCAGGCTTTTTTGGGTCGTGCTTCAAAACATGAAAATATAGCGCGCTAAAAATGTCGGCTAAACCAAGCGGTCCTGCCGAGTGACCGCTACCGGCATGCTCCAGCATCTTGATGATATCGACACGGATATCATTGGCTTTCTTCTCCAATTCTTCCAGCGAGTAATCTTTACGAGTGCCACCCATACTTCTTACGATTATATAGCCTTATGGCTATGTTGTCCCTGTTTCTTCAGCGATGCGCTCCAGCGTACGGTAAGCGTGCTCCGGATCGCCGGCGTTCTGGATGAAGCTACCGACGCTAAAAACGTCCACGCCGCCAAAGGCCAATTGCGAAATATTATTGGCATTGATGCCGCCATCCCAACCAATTTCAATTTCGGGATTAAGCTCCCTTAGATAGCGCGCTTTGTGCAGTAATTTTAGATCGGCCAGGCCGCCGTATTGCCCCAGCGAGCCGGAAAATATAAGCACATGGTCAATCTTATCCATAGCCGCGGCAATCCTTTCAACAGCAGTCTCGGCTAGCAGTGCCACCCCTACTTTGACGCCAGCCGCTTGGCAGCTACTAGCGAATGCGTTGAAGTCACCGCCGGCTTCGGCATGCACGATGACTAGGTTGGGCTTGTGCTCCAGAACGGTTTTGGCGGCCGCCAGAGGCTGAGCGAACATCAGGTGCACATCGGCCTTTACGCCCGCCGGCCACCAAGCGTCTTTCGGTTCGACAGTTTTGGGCTTGGCGAACTGGCCATCGGTCAGATCAATCTGCAGACGGTGGGCGAAACCGGCCACCTTTTCTATGGCCGTTTTATAATCTTCGGCGTTGGTTGCCAGGATCGTTGGACAGATGACCGGCATTAGACTTCGTCCAGTTCTTTAATCCGGCGCTGATGCCGGACTTCGCCGGTAAACGGCGTCAGCAGCCATAATTTAACGGCCTGCTGCATTTCTTCAAGACTCAAGAACCGGGCGGCCAAACTGAGCATGTTGGCGTCGTTGTGCAGGCGGCTTAGCCGGACGATTTCATAGGGATCATGGCTGACGTGACCCTGCGCATCTACCGACCGGCGCGCTACAGCCGTGCCGTAAAAAATTGCACAACGGACGCCGTGGACGCGGTTGGCGGCCATAGCCTCGCCCTGCCCACTGCCGCCCATAATGATACCGCGTTGGCACTTGCCTTTGGCGACGGCTTCGGCGGCCAGTTTGACAAAAGTCGGATAATCGTCGGCCGGGTCAAATTTAGATGGTCCAAAATTTTCGCATTGGTAGCCCTGCTCCTGCAAAAACTTTTGCAGATCCTTAAGTAGCTCGTAGCCGGCGTGGTCTGTGGCTAACGCGATTTTCATGACCTACTTCTTGTTTATACCGTCGATTGAACCGCCGCTGGCCGTAGGCGGAGGCGCCAGAAGTTCTTCATCGACAGCTTCGGGCGCCGGCAACTTGGGCTCTTCTTCGGGTTCTTTGGTTTCCGCTTCAGGCTCATCGGTCTTTTGTAACAAGCGGCCGATGTCGGCTGTTAGCTCGACCAGCCGGTTGGAGTAGCCCCACTCGTTGTCGTACCAGGCGACGACTTTCAATAAATTTCCACCAACGACTTGCGTTAACGCCAGATCGACAATGGCCGAGTGGCTATTGCCGATAAAGTCACTGGAGACCAGCGGCTCTTCCGTCACAGTCAATATACCCTGATAGTAGGGCTCGGCGGCGGCTTTCTTGAAAGCTTCGTTGACTTCATCAACTGTGACATCTTGCTTCATAACTATCGCGAAATCGCTCAGGCTAACGACTGGCGTCGGCACCCGAATGGATAAACCGGCAAACATGCCCTCAAGTACCGGTAGAGCCTTGGTGGCGGATTTTGTGGCGCCGGTGCTGGTCGGCACAATATTTTCGGCGGCGTTGCGGGCTCGGCGCAGATCCTTATGCGGCGCGTCCTGCAAACGCTGGTCGGCGGTGTAGCTATGGGTCGTCGTCATCATGGCTTTTTCAATGCCAAAGGCGTCTTCCAACACGGCCATCACCGGCGTAATGCAGTTAGTTGTGCACGAGGCGTTACTGACTATCTCGCCGGCGTTGCCTAAATCATCGTCGTTAACGCCGAGCACTATGGTGTTGGCGCCGTCCCCGTCAGATGGAGCGCTCAGGACGACTTTTTTAGCACCGGCCGTGATGTGAGCTTTGGCCTTTTCCGGGTCGGTAAATAGACCAGTTGATTCAATGACCACTTCGACACCCAAATCTTTCCATGGCAGTTTGGCGGGGTCCTTTTCGGCCAAGACTCTGATTTTCTGACCGTTGACCGTTATATTTTGCTCGTCAAAGCCGACCTCATGCTCATAAGTGCCGTAGTTACTGTCATGTTTTAATAAATGCGCTAGGGTCTTGGTGTCGGTCAAGTCGTTGACAGCCGCAATCTCGATATCCGACCGCTCGAATGCAATTTTAAAAGCGTTCCGGCCGATACGCCCGAAACCGTTGATACCAATTTTTGTTTTCATATTGCCACCCTTCTTTATATGCTTCTACCTTTTGTCGCTGGTCGTCATTCTTCCCAGGAGAACACCGCCGAGAAGTAGCATCAGCCCGCCAATGTAGCCTCGCAAGTAACTCCCGGTTTTTACCGCGTTCAGTGTTAGGTCGCTCCCTGTGACTATTAGGACCGCGTAAAGAAAACTATACCAAAGACGTTTTTTATTCATAACAGTTTAATTGTAGGTGTTTACGCTTAAGCTTTCAACTACTTGGCGTAACGAGCAATCGACTGTTCGATTATTTTTTTGGCGGCTTCAATATCTCCCCAGCCTAGGACTTTAGTACTGCCGGGTTTATACAAATCCTTGTAGTGAGTGAAGTGATGCTCGACTTCTTCTTTCCAGCGCGAGCCTAGGTCGTCCAGGCTTTTGATGGCGTCGGCCGTGTGACGGTCGTCCGCCGGCACGACCACGACTTTATGGTCAGCTTCCCCGTCATCTTCAAAATTCAGTATTCCGATAATCCGGGCCTGCATCCATACGCCTGTGGTCAACGGCTGATCGGTAACAATAAGAGTGTCCAGCTCGTCGCCGTCTTCGTCCAGGGTCTGCGGAATAAAGCCGTAGTTAGTCGGCTTTGGAAAATTGGCCGGCTCAACTCGGTCAAGAGTGAAAGCTGCTCGTTTGCGATCCCATTCGACCTTATTAGTCGAGCCTTTAGGTATCTCCACCACGGTATTAACGATGCCGCTGCGCCAGTCGCCCGGCTCTAAGACTTTATTAAAATCAGCCATACCCTTATTTTAGCGGGAAATAACTCTATTCGCCATAGAGAGTCTGGACTGCAGTATTGGAGATTTTCTGGTGGTTTTCCAAATATTCGCGAATCATCAAAGCGGCGGTAGCGCCCTCGCCAGTAGCGCTGGCAATTTGCAGGGTCGCGCCGCTTCGGACGTCACCGGCCGCGAAAACGCCCGGTACATTAGTCATCAGGTGCTGGTCGGTCTTAATGAAGCCGCGCTCGTCTAGCTCGACGCTGGCGCCAGCCAAAAACTTGGTGTTTGGGTCCAGGCCGACAAAAACGAACACGCCGTCGGTCGGGAACTCGACTTTCTTGCCGGTGATCTTATCAGTGCCGACGACTTTGGTGACTTTATTGTTAGCGCCAACGATTTCGTCGGTCGTAGTATTGAAGTGGACCGTGATTTTATCTTTGTGAGCTTCTAGATCCTTTTGCAAAACGTCACTGGCCCGGAGCTTGTCGCCACGTACCAACATGTCAATGTGAGTTGCGAACTTGGTCAAAAACATACTTTCCTGGACAGCTGAGTTGCCGCCGCCGACGACTACCAATTTTTTGTCGCGGTAAAATGCGCCGTCGCAAGTCGCGCAGTAGTGCACGCCACGGGCGTAGTATTCTTCTTCGCCCGGTACGCCAATTTTGCGGTACTCACTGCCGGTCGCTACCAGTAAAGCTTTGGCGGTCATGGCGCCACTAGTCGTTTCGAGCTTAATCAGATCGCCATTTTTTTTAAGGCTGGTGACCTCGCCAAGCTCAATCTTGGCACCGAAACGTTCGGCCTGCTGGCGCATGGCTTCACTTAAATCTAAGCCCGCTATGCCCTTAGCAAAGCCGGGGTAATTATCAACCCAGTCGGTCACAGCCGCTAGGCCGCCGATGGCGCCTTTTTCAAACAAAAGCGTATCAATGTCTTCGCGGCAGGTATAGATAGCCGCGCTCAGGGCCGCCGGTCCGGCGCCCACAACAATCAAATCATGCGTACCAGCTAGGTCGGCCATAGCCTTAGGCTACAGCGGGAGCTAGTCTTTGTAAATTATAGCCAACTATGACTTCTCTGGAGTCGTCCTGCTTGGTTACGACCGTAATCGGTACAGTCATCGCGCCATCGCTGACTTTCATCGCTTCTTCGCGGCGCTCGGGGTGTTCGTCCAAATTCACCACGCTGTAGCGCTGACCCTTCATGTCTAAGTAGCGCTTGACCATGCTGCAGTAGGAGCAGGTGTTGGTAGTGAAAATAGTAACGTCTTTTGCCATTTCTATTGCCCTCGTTAACGAACGTTTTTGTTTAGTTTTTAAACTACTTATGTATTGTAGTGGGGTCTGGGCAGGCCGTCAATACGCTATATATTGTGTAATTGGCGACGTTTATGCACTATTTGACCGAGAGCAGCTGGACGTCAAACACCAAATCGGAGTTAGCCGGAATGCTGGAAATGGCCGCCGAGCCGTAGCCGTACTGAGCCGGAATAAAAATTCGACGGACACCTCCAGCTTTCATGCCCTGCAAACCGAATGACCACCCTGTAATAACCTGGGTAAGCTGAAAGCTGACGGGCTGACCGTTATCAAACGAGCTGTCAAAAATCGTGCCGTTAGAAGCCAAGGCTCCCACGTAATTGACCTCCACGGTCTGGTTGCTGGACGTAACCTCAGCACCGGTGCCCACCTTGTAGTCAGTGCAGTATATAAAACTGATTTTGGCGGGCGACTTGAAATCAGCCAGTTGGGCGCCAATGACTTTACCGTTCTTGCCAGGCTGCTGGTTAGGCGGGTTCGAGGCTTTCGCGCAACTTATGATATCGCTATTGGAGCTCGGATGCGTATTGACCAAAAATGCGTAGATACCGAAGCCCACGCCAGTGACCACGAATAGAACCGCCAGTGCTAGCCAACCAAAACGTCGTATTTTATCCCTCATTTAGATCCTCTGAGCTCCTAGTTTAGCACGAGCCTCAGTCGCCAGTTCATCAAGTAGCTTGTTGGCCTCAGGCGTTGTCAAAGTACGCTCCGGATGCGACAGACTAAGCCGCCAAGTGGTTTGCTTGTGAGTCTTATCCTTCGGCTTTTGAAAGATGTCCAGTGGCTTGAGCTCGTAATTGTAGCCCTGGGTTTCTTGGGTCATGTCCAAAAAATTAGTGATGAATCTTTCGAGCTCAGCATAGGTCTGCTTAGCATCATGCCGCAAGCAAATGTCTTGCTCCAGCTCCGGGTACTTGTTGAGCGGCTGGTAGCTCGGAATTAAGTCAGCCACAACGTCCAAGTGCACTTCGAATCCGGCCGCAAAAGCTGGCAACTTTAATGCCTGCCGAACGCTAGTCTTGAACTCGCCAACCACTCCCCATATTTGGTCGTCTTTTAAGATAACCGCCGAGCGGCTCGGCTCATACGGCGCTGTCAGTTGCTTGCCCCATTCGTCTTTTGTCAAATCGAAGCTGGCAAGTGGACTTAGCTTAGCAATTTGCGAACCCAGGAGCCGCTCGAGATACTTGCGGGCCTGATAGTAAGGCGCCCCAGACTGGGACCGCTTGTCGCTATGGGCCACTACCAGGGCGACATGGTTGTCCTCGTTCGGAACTTTGGAATCGCTCACATCCATTTCGCCAACAAAGTGAGTTTTACCAATTTCAAACAGTGCGAATTTATCAAATCCAGCCTTAAGGTTCGGATGGACCTTCTCTAGCAGGCTCGGCATCAAACTCAGGCGATAGTACTGCAAGTCGGGGCTGATGGCGTTTTTGATGTGATAGGCGTCTTTTGGGTCTTGGCCGGCTTTCTCCATCAACGAAGCGTGCGCGAAGCTGTAGGTCAAAACCTCATTGGCGCCGGCCCTGGCCAGAATTTGACGCAGACGGGCCTTGAGGGCCAGCAGTGGGTCAACCGCCGTCGGCTCAATCGAGCGGGCTGGCAAGCTCAGGGGCAGATGTTCGTAGCCATACAGCCGACCGACTTCCTCGACGATATCTTCGGGCATCTCGATGTCGGTTCGCCAAAACGGCGGCGTGATGGCCAGCTTGCCGGCGTCGCGGCGCACCTTAAACTCAACATTATCCAGCAATCGCTTCATCTCAATTGGGCCGAGAGACAGACCTAACCGTTCATTTATAAACTTGGCCGGGACGTCTATGACAGGCATTTTTGGGGTGAAGTGCTTTTCGTCTATGATTTTGGCAGAACGGCCACCGGAGGTTCGGGCGATTTCTGTAGCCGCTTTGGCTATCACCGCGAGGTTTTGTCTCGGGCTTTGATTCTTGGTGAAACGAGTAGCCGCATCGGTGAAGAGGCCATAAACCATGGCGGTTTTGCGCGTTTGGTTCATATCAAAAGTGGCACATTCCAAAACGATATTCTTAGTGTCCTCATCGACCTCCGTATCCGCGCCGCCCATGACACCGCCCAGGCCAATCGGCCTCGCGCCATCAGTAATCACAACGGCACCAACCTTCAGCTTGATGTCTTTGCCGCCTATGAGTTTGACTGTTTCGCCGGCCTTGCTCAAACGCACTCCCAGCGTCGCTGTCTTAAGCTTGTCATAGTCATATGCGTGCAGAGGTTGGCCGGTTTCCAGCATGTAATAGTTGGTCAGGTCTACGACGTTGTTGATAGGCCTCACGCCGACACGCGCCAAGTACGACTGAAGCCAAGCCGGGCTTGGCTTCGCCTGGACACCGGCGATGGTCACAGCGCAGAAACGCGGCACCAGTTTTGGCAGTTCGTTTTTAATCTTCAGCGGCAAGCCTTGTCGGCCAGCAAACCTCGGCTCCTCCCTGTACCAAGCCGGGCTCTTAAAAGCTTTGCCGCTAATGCCGGCGATTTCGCGTGCAACACCTAAAATACCGAAGCAATCCGGCCGATGGGTGAACATTTTGTTTTCGATATCGATTATGAAGTCGTCAAGTTCCAGGTGTTTGGCCAGGCTAGTACCCACACGAGCCTTATTGTCCAGCACCAAGATGCCCTCGTGACTATCGCCAATTGCGAGTTCTTCGGCACTAGCAATCATGCCATTACTAATGAAGCCACGCAGCTCCTTGGCTTCCAGCACGAACGGGTCTTTGCCGAAAGTACTGGGCACGGTGGTGCCCGGTTGAATCCAAGCGACCAGCTGGCCGGCGGCCACGTTCTTGGCGCCACAGACGACCTGGACCAGGCCGGCCAAGTCGCGTTTAACTTTTTTGGCCGCTCCGCCGTCATTAATCAGGCAGACACTCAGTTTGTCGGCGTTCGGATGTTTAACGCAACTGACTACCTTGGCGACGATAATGCCCTGATATCTTTCGCCAAGGCTTTCGATGTGCTCAACAGCTCCCAGCTGAGCGCCGATTTTCTCAACCAGTTTATCAACCGTCATATCAACCTCGGTAAATTGCTTTATCCAATTTAAGCTAACCCTCATAGCTGGTCTTCCTCTACTAGCGGATATATGTCAAAGGCTATTTCTTCGTAAGGATGCACCTCTTTCATTGCCGCGATAGCGGCCTTGGCCTTTGCACGGTTACAGACGACCTCTATTCTTTCCTCCTCCACGCTGTTGTCTTCGTTTTTTTGGCCCAAATGCGGCTTGGCCAAATCTGAGGGCTTAAAGCGGCCTGTACCCCGTACCGAAAAACTGCAATACGAGTATTCGCCAATTTGACCGGCCCCGGCCTTTCCTAGTGCCTGGCGAATTGCTTCGGCGTTTTCCGTTGGCGCGAATGTCACAATTTTGACTTTCTTAAAATCGCTCACTTGAAACTCGTTTCTTCATATTTGACCGGCGAATAATTGGCGTCTACGAACCTGGCCCAGCTTGGAATTATCTTAATCCATGCCTGATTTGGGTCTTGCAGGCGCTTCTCGGCAGCAGGCAGTTTCTTAAAATGAAGGCCCAGCCTATCGCCCAACTCTTCGGCATCCACAATCTTGGCGTGGCCCTCATACTGAACTTCGAGTTTATTCTCTTCGCTGGCTATAACAACGGCAACTTTCGAGTTACTTTTAATGTTCGAGAGTTTTCGACTGTCTTTATAGGTACCGATAACCAGGTTGAATTCTTCGTCCTCGGAGAATCCCACCAGCGCCGACTGAGGCTCACCATCAGGGCCAATTGTGGATATTACACAGTGGTTATTTACCGCCATAAGTTTTAGAATTTTTTCTTTCATGCGAATTGCCTCAGGAACTTTAAGTTGCCGGAGTGGAAGTGGCGGATATCTTCGATGCCGTATTTGAGCATCACCAGCCGCTCGATGCCAAAACCCCAAGCAAAGCCGCTGAACTCATTGGAATCGATGCCGGCCTCTTTCAGAACGCTGGGGTGAATCATGCCACAGCCGCCCAGCTCGATCCAGCCGGTGTGGCTACAAACGTTACAGCCGGTGCCGGCGCAAAACGGGCAGCTGGCCGCGAACTCGAAACTTGGTTCGGTGAATGGGAAATAAAACGGTTGGATTTTGATGTCAATATCGCGCTGGTAATAACTGCTCAGCCAGGCCCGGATAGTCGCGACCAGGTGGCCAGCGTTGATGCCGCGATCAACATAGACGCCTTCCAGCTGAGTGAAGGTGTGTTCGTGGCGAGCATCGATATCTTCGTTACGGAAGACCCGGCCGGGAATAACCGCCCGGATGCCTTTGCCAGCCTCCAAATCGTCTTTGCCGGCGAGCAAGACCCTATTTTGCATAGTTGAGGTGTGGGCCGGCGCTATCAAACCTTCATCGGTCACGAAAGTATCATAATCATCGCGGGCTGGATGCTCGGGCGGAAAGTTCAGGCTGGTGAACATGTGGTAATCATCGTCCAACTCGCGTGATTCCACGGCCGTGAAGCCCATGCGCGCGAAAATATCTAAAATGATAGCCAGCTCGGTCGTCAGAGGGTGCTGACTGCCAGTTTCAGCCGGCAACAGGTCCGGCCGGTCGGCTGGCGCGACGTTGACGTCAAAAGGGGCGGTTATATCGATGGGTTCTAGCTCTGCCTTCGGTCGACCGGTCTCGCGGACAAGTTTTTCCAGCTCGGTTTTAAGGGCGTTAACCTCACGGCCGAATTCAGCCCGCGGCTTCCCCACTGGCAAAGTCTTCAAATGGTCGTAAAGAGCCGCCAGCTCCGGCGCGCGTAAGACTGCCCGCTTATCTGGAGCCTCCGAGAGTTTGGATTTTAACTCTTTAGCGGTATTGGTAATTAACTCGCTTTTATAATCCATGTACGTCATTTAGTATATCAACAGCTTAAATTTTATGTCAATCGTTGTAAATAATGCTAAGTTATATACTTAAAGTAATGTCAGATCAACTCTTCGAGCAGGCCAAGAAAGTCTTGGCTGACAATGACCGCGGCGCCTGGACCGTGCCTAGCGGCACTCTCTACCCGCACCAGTGGTTATGGGACAGCTGTTTCATTGCCATCGGCCTAAGGCATGTCAACGTCGCGCGCGCCCAAACCGAGCTAGAGAGCTTACTGCGCGGCCAGTGGACCAACGGCATGCTGCCAGATATGATTTTTAGCGGCCAGACTAACCTGGACGGCTTGCTGTGGGATAGTGCTGTTAGCCCATTTTCGCCACCAAAAGTATTAACCAGTGGCATCACCGACCCGCCGATGCTGGCAGAAGCGGTCCTGGCCGTCGGCCAAAAGCTCAGCCTGCCGGTACGGCGGACCTGGTTCAGGCAGATGCTCCCGGGAATTATCAAGTTTCATGAATGGCTTTACCGCGAGCGAGACCCGAATCATGAAGGCCTAGTAACGTTGGTGCACCCATATGAATCCGGCCTGGATGACTCACCGCCTTGGATCGAAGAGCTGAAAGCCCGGGGCATCCCACTCTGGGTACACCTGGTCAATAACCTGCACCTGGGTTTTATCGTCAATCTTCTGCGCCGCGACACCCGAAACGGCAAGGCGGACCAGCGCATGAGTACAGTCGGGGCACTTAGTTTCTTCTCTGCCCTGCGCCGCTTGCGGCGCCAATCGTATGATTCGGCAAAAATCCTCAAGAGGCCCTACCTAGCCGTCCAAGACCTAGTTTTCAACTGTGTTTTGATACGCTCCAACACCTGCCTGGCCGAGATTGCTAAAACAGCTGGCGTAACCTTGCCCGATGGCCTAGTCAAAAACATGGAGCGTTCCGAGCTAGCCCTGGAGAAGCTTTGGGACGAAGCAACCGGCCAGTACTACTGCCGTAGTTTTAGCCGTGGCAAGCTCATACGAGAGTCATCGATTGCCGCGCTACTGCCGCTTTACACCGGCGTAGTCAGCCGGGAGCGAGCTCAGCAACTGGTCGAAATGATGAAGAAGCGCAGTCTGTTTAAGGTCAACTGGCCTCTGCCCAGCGTGCCAACCAGCTCGATTTATTTCAATCCAGCCAAATACTGGCAGGGTCCTACCTGGGTCAACACGAACTGGTTCGTTATCCGCGGACTGGAGCGTAGCGGTTTTAAAGAGGAAGCTGATACTCTGCGACAGAAGACGCTGGAGATGGTGGCTAAAAGCGGTTGCCGGGAATATTTCAATCCACTGACTGGCGAAGGATTGGGCGCGGAAAACTTCTCTTGGACCGCCGCCCTAGTAATTGACCTGACTAAGAATTAATTCTGCGGCTTACCAACTGTGTCGCCGGAACTGCAAAACAGACAGCTGAGATGTATATTGGGTAAAGTAGTAGGTCCGCCTCTATTTTACCCACAGCCAGCGCGCCAAACAGCGCGGCCACACCGAACAACAACCAACTTGAAGTAGTTTCGCTTTTTGGAGCTTCGTAAGTTTTTCTGATTGTTAATAAAACGCCTGCCAAGTCGGCAATAATTACGCCAAAAAGCGCAACGATTGGTCGATTCTCTACTACGGATACTGCAGCTCCGCCAAAGGCAACGACCAGAGCGAATATATCCCATTGCGTATGCCCGCCCACCCCGTGGGTTAATGACAAAGTTAAAACAATTAAGCTAGCTAGAGCGTCCAGAGCCAAGAAAACTAACGACCAGCTGGCGCCCAGACTCCATTGTGAAATTAGTGCAATGGTGCTTAGCGCCGTAAATATAAACCAAGTCATGCGCTCGGGTTTAGTTTTACCTTTTAAGGTATCGATTATGTACGGTGGTGAGGCTGCCAGCGCAAACAGCCCAGAGACTATGGCTAGATATTTCTCCATTACTCGTCCAGGTCTGGGCGGTTGAGGAGCATCGGCTCGACAGTCGGTTCAACGTCGGCAATTTTAACTATGTCTTTATCGATTTTGCCGAGTTCTTTATATGTCGTGTTGAAGTGGCCGACGGTTGTGCCGAGGCTACTACCGAGTTTTTGCATATAGCCGTTATGGGCCAGCAAGTGCTTACTCAGTTGCTCGATGTTTTTGCGGATTTTGTCGGTATCTTTTTGAATTTCCATGGAACGCAAGCCCTGGACGATAACCTGGAGCATGGCGCTCAAGGTGCTGGGGCCAACAATTGTGACTCTTTTATCTTTGGCGGCGTACTGCATTAGGTTGCGGCCGGAGACGCCGGCGGCGCCAACTTTGTTGGCCAACAAGTCATAATAGATCGCCTCGCTCGGGATAAACATCAAGGCTTGGTCAAGTGTGCCTCTATTTGTCTGGATATATTTGGCCGTCTCGTCGATTCGACGCTTTAGGTCTTCCTTAAAGGCTCGCTCCAAAGCTGGACGCTCGGCTTCTTTGGCGTCAATCAGGCGGTTATAGTTTTCCAGGCTGAATTTGCTATCGATTGGCAGAAGCTTGTCGTCCAGCTTAATAACCGCGTCTACCGTCGTGCCGGGGCCCATCTTGTACTGAAGTTCGTAACTACCGGGCGGCAAGAGGTTTTTGAGGATTTGGTCTAGATAATATTCACCCAGCACGCCACGCTGTTTGGGGTTTTGCAGTACATTCTGCAGAGTCTTGAGCTCGCTGGCCACATCTCCCACGGATTTGTTGGTGCGATCCAGTTCAGTCAGCTTCTGGGTGACGTCGGCGATGATTTTGGCGCTGGCCTGAAACTGGGCAGCCATTTGCTTGTTGGATGTACCAAGCTGTTCGGTTAGCTGTTTTTGCAAGCCGTCGCGAAGCGAGTTCATAGACTTGGTCAGCTCGCTCATGTCGGCTTTGAGCAACATAGTGGCATCGGCACCATTAGCCGGTCTATAGAACCTCCAGATCAAGAATGCCGCCAGCCCGACGACCAGCACCGCTAGAATAATAACCGCCACAACCATAATTATATTTTAGCCCAATTAAGCCTGAACAAGTACCGTTGTGCCTACGGGCGCCCAGTTGTAGAGCCAAGCGGCGGCGGCCAGCGGCATCTCGATACAGCCGTGACTAGCAAATTTAGCGGCTGTATATGGCACGTTGATATTGACGTTGCCAAAATCACTGGGCGCCCGCCAGGTGGCATCGTGAAAACCATAAACCCCGTATTGATTATCCAAAAACGGCATCCAGTAGCTGACATTGTCGCTCCACTTGCCGGTGGCGTCCGAGCCAGCCAGAATCTGATCGGTAGCCTTAGCGTAGATTTGATATGTGCCAGTGGGCGTCAAATCGGCCGGGTACATCTCCATGCCCGTAATTATTGCATTATCATAGACCGTCTTCGTACCCTGGCAAGCCCACATATGCTGTTTGGAAATACTGACGACGATTTCTTGGGTGTAGGTGCTGTCCGCGCAGTGACTGGCCAACTCCGTGGCTGCAACTTGGGCGGCTTCGGCCTTGGCCGTGGCGGTTCTTTGGGCGGTTTGGGCGACGGTATGTTTATGATGTTCGTGCAGATAGAACCAACCGCCTGCGGCAACCACGACAATTAAAATTGGTATCAGTAACTTTGCTTTAAGCATGTTAATAAATTATATCTTATGTGAAGCGGGTGACGATGAACAAGAATATAACGCCAGCCAGTGTCAGGCCAAAATACGAACGAGGATATTCTTTAGAATGCGCCTGGGGCAACAGGTTGCTGGCCGCAATATAAAGGATAAAACCAGCAAAAAATCCCAGATAAATCCCAAGCACTTTTTCACTTAAATTAAAGGTTAAGCTCAACAAACCGCCCACTACTGGCATAACAACCACTAACGCCAGCCAGTTTTTAATGTGTTTCAATTTATTTTTGTGATAAACCATGAAGGTAGTGGTATCGAAGCCGTCAGCAAAACGGTGGCCAACTACCGCCAAAGCCACGGCCAAACCGACCGCCGAGCTTACTTGAAAGGCTACGCCAATGCTTACACCGTCCATAAAACTATGGCCAGTTAGAGCAATGGCTCGAGCCACTCCCAGGCGCGGGTGCTGGTGGGCACTGAAAGCTTCTTCGCTTGATTCATGTAGCGGCACAAACCTTTCAAAGAGGTGAAAGGTTAAAAAACCACCAGTCATAGCAATCATGGGATAGACCGAGTTCAAATTATTGTTTTTTACTATTTCGAAGATTTCTGGCAAAAGATCGAACATGACCAGGCCCAAAACTAAACCGGCTGTTAGCGCCAAGGCACGCTTTAGCCATTTACGGCTGCGCAGGGCTGTAAAACCGCCGGCTAGTGCGGCAATTGAGGCTGTGACGGTAAAAAGAAAAACTTCCATGCGTGTTAGTCTAGTGATCGTTGAGTATTTTTGCAAATATGTCGCAGTTTTGTATAATTTTGCATATGAGTCCCGTAAAACTCCACCCACCAGCTTTGAGGCTTTATCTTGCGACGGACAACAAACTCACCGTCCAACGTGCAGCAATGTGCGGGAATGAGGGGCTGAAGGTTTAACGGGATGAGCACCCCCCAGCACGACAGCTTGAAAGCCTTGCTTAAAGAGAAAGGCTTCAGCCTAACCAAGCCGCGCAAAATCATCTTCGATCTTATGTTTAATCAAGAGCCCCAGAGCCTACAGGTTTTGTCTAAGCGGGTCGAGGGGAAAGTTGACCGAGCCACTGTTTATCGCACTATTGAGCTGTTCGAACGCTTAGGCATTGTCCATCGTCTGAACATCGGCTGGAAATATAAGGTTGAGCTGTCTGACGTTTTCCATGGCCACCACCACCATTTTTATTGCACCAACTGTGGTCGGACGTATCCGCTGGAGCCTAACCCAATGCTAGAGACGATGATCGATAGCGCGGTCAGCCGCGAAGGTTATGCGCCGCGCGGCCACCAGCTGGAAATCTATGGGTTGTGCAGCAACTGTCGGCGAACCTAAGCGGTTACGGCTTTGGCGGCTTTAGGTTTTTCGTTCTTAACGACCAGGAGGGCGATGATTGCGGCGGCGATGGCTAGACCGACTCCAACATGTAAGCCGCTCTGGAAGCCGTGAATCTTGGCCGACTTGAGAGCTGTGTGGGCCGCCAGCTGTGACTTGAAAGTGGATGCATAAATCGCTGATAAGATAGCTAACCCGATGGCACCGCCCACCTGCTGAGAGGTGTTAAGCACGCCGGAGGCTAAGCCTGAAAAGTGTTTTGGTACGCCGGAAGTCGCTGCCAACGTCATTGAGATAAATGACAGGCCCATGCCGAAGGCTATCAAGACTAGTCCCGGGAAGACGTTTTGCCAATAGTGGCCGCCGACTTTCATCAAGTGGGCAATCGTGAAAAGTCCGATTGCCAAGACCACCGGACCGGCAACCAAGAAAGGTTTATAGCCGACCTTATTGACCATTTTGGACACGAACGCCGACGTGAAACCGATGACGAAAGTGACCGGCAAAAACGAAACCCCGGACTTGGCGGGTCCAAAGCCCAGGACCGTTTGAACGTAAAGGGTCATGAAAAAGAACATGCTAAAGAGCGTGCAAGCGATAGCCAGAGCAGTTAGGTTGCCGCCCGAGACGTTGCGTATTCTAAATAGCCGGAGCGGCATCAAAGGTTGGTCGTTGCGACGTTCGTTCCAGACAAAAGCCAACAGCAAAGCGATGGCCGCGGCTACGAAGCCCCAAACGGTTGTTGAATGCCAGCCGTCAACCGGCGCCTTTGACAAGCCGTAAACGAGGCTCATCAAGCCAACCGTAGCAGTCACGGCGCCAGGCAGGTCTAACTTGATCTTCTTGTTTTCTTCGCCAACGTGATGCGGCAACAAGCGGATAGAGGCCAAGACCACGATGATACCGACCGGCACATTAACAAAGAAGTTCCAGCGCCAGCTGAGGTACTGGGTCAGGATGCCACCAAGTAGAACACCGACGGCCGAACCGCCGGCGGCCACGCCTGCCCAAACGCCCAGGGCCGTGTTCCGCTCTTTGCCCTCCCTGAATTCGCTGATGACTATAGAAAGAGCGGCTGGCGACATGATGGCCGCGGCCAGACCCTGGAAGGCTCGAGCGATAACCACTTGGGTATCAGTCGCGGCCATGCCGCACAAGAAGGACATTAGGGCGAAGAATGAAACAGCGCCGATGAAAATCTTGCGGCGGCCATAGAGGTCAGCTGCTCGGCCGCCAAGTAGCAGGAACCCGCCAAAAGTCAAAGTGTAGGCAGTGATGACCCACTGTAAGCTGCTGGGCGCGAAGTGTAGTTGCCGGGCCATCGAAGGTAAAGCCACGTTGACGACCGTCACGTCCAGGACCACCATGAACTGGGCCATAGCCAGTAGCGCCAGGATTATCCATTTGTTCTCCGAGTGTTTGGACAATTGTCTTTTGGCCACGCTAGTAGTTCCCCTCCGACTTTAAGTGCTTAGCGGCTATCATACCGCAAAGCCTGTCTGACGCAAAGTGAAATACGATACACTGTAATTCATGGCCGCAAAAAGAAAAATTCTGGTCCTAGCCGGTGGCCGGCACCGAAAAAACCTGTCCAATCTGCTCGCCTGGAAGTTAGGCTATTTCTAAGCCGACTCTCAGCCCCAACTGTTGTTATGATAATGAATATGCGACCCATTCTGCTCATCAAACGTCCGCTGGACATGCTGGACCACCTGCTGGATCGTCTGACTACCTATCGCTTAGTCCTCTACTACCTAATGACATTGCTCGGTTGGGCAATTATCGTCAGCCTCTGGCATAAAACCCCCTACAGCTGGAACTCCATATTGGTTTCGTCGGTTTATTTGGCTGCCGCCTGCTGGGCGGTTAACAAATTCCTATCATGGCTGATGAAAATCCCAGCCAACAAAGAGTCGTCGTTAATATCCGGGCTAATCCTAGCGCTGATTTTGACGCCGGCGATCACCGGCCATGATTATCTGGTGCTGGCGGCCGCCGCGACCGCGGCCATGGCCTCCAAATACATTCTGACCGTCCACAAAAGTCATATTTTTAACCCGGCGGCTGTGGGCGCTTTTATCTCCGGTGTCTTATTCCACACCTACGCTTCCTGGTGGGTCGGCAATAAGTTCTTGGTGCCGCTGGTCGTTATCGGCGGCATCCTGCTGGCGCGCAAGGTTAAACGTATCCAGATGGCGGGATTGTTCGGAGCTGTTTACTTCCTAACTCTGATTTGGAGCATGCCCACCGGCACCTCGACTGACGCTATTCGTCATTTGATTTGGCTGTCGCTGATTTCAACCTCGGTCATTTTCTTCGCTACAGTCATGCTGACCGAGCCGCTGACCTCGCCGACCAAACTGGACCGTCAAATTTACTACGCCACATTAGTTGGCTTACTCTATGGCATCAATCGGTTTCATCTCAGCCCCGAAGAATCATTGCTGATTGGCAACTTATTCACCTTGGCCGTCGCGACTAAGCGGCGGCTGGTGCTCGATTTCGCTGGTAGCAAACAGGAAGCCGAGGGAATTTTTAGTTATCTCTTTAAAAAACCGGCCAACTTCGTTTACGAGGCCGGCCAATATATGGAATGGACGTTGGCGGGACACGCCGACGACCGTGGCAATCGCCGCTATTTGACTATAGCTTCAGCGCCCACCGAGCCGAATATGATGGTCAGCGTCCGCGTGCCGGAAAGACCCAGCGCCTTCAAACAGCGGCTAGGTTCATTGAAGCCGGGCGATAAGATCCTGGCAGGTTATTTATCGGGCAATTTTGTCCTGCCCAAGGACCACGCCCGGAAGCTGGCCTTTATGGCTGGCGGCGTAGGCATCACGCCGTTCCGAAGCATGCTCAAGAGTTTAGTAGACCACCGCGAAAAACGTGACGTTATTTTGTTTTATTCGACGAATAAGCGTTCGGAGCTGGCTTTCGGTGATGTCTTTGCCGCGGCCAAACAAATCGGTTTAAAAAGCCTTTATGCCTCCAGCCTGTCCAAGGAGTTGATCGCCCAGAATATACCCGATTACTCGCAACGGACTTTTTACATTTCGGGGCCTTACGGCTACGTGAAATCGGCTGGAGACATTCTAATCAAATTGGGCGTCAGCCCGCTCAAAATCATAACTGATTACTTCCCGGGTTACAGCGGCTAAGCCGCCAACCCAAACAGTTGCGGGCTGGAAGCGATAACATGGCCTTCTTTCATTACACCCAGGAATTCGTAGCCGGGCTGCTTGGTTAGCAAGCCCATGGCGTCCTTCTCGGCAGCAAAGCCGGCAGTGGCCAGCACGTCAGCCTTAATGATGTCCGACCCGGCAACGCTTAATCCCAGGAAGGCTTGGGCCGGTTTTTTGGTCTTTGGATTGATGATATGTTGCCCGCGTTCATAAGTGCCGCTGGTAGCCACAGCGCCGTTCTGGAGCTTGACTACACCGATAATCTGATCAGGAATTCGCGGATTTTGGATGCCGACGCGCCATATCTTTCCACCACGGGCTAAGATGTCGCCACCGGCGCTAATACAGAACGTCTGGTACCCTTGCTCGTTGATACGTTCACCGGCGCGGGCGATTGCCCAGCCCTTAACGTAGCCGGTGGGGTTGAAGCGCTTGTCAAAATAGGCCGAGAAGAAGCCGTCTGTCCGCTTCTCCCACTGCTCACAAGCCTTTTTTACGGTCCGGAAGTCGGCGCTGGTCTGGTCCAGTTCCAGTTCGCCACGGGCGTAGCGCGACACTTCACTATTTTCTTTAAACGGGCTGAAGCGGTCATCGATAGTCCTAAAATCGTCAAAAACCGCCTCAAAAACCGACGGCTTGCGGCAACCGGGAATATCGACAGTTATCGGCATGCCCATGATTTGGGCGACTCGGCGCATATCCTTATTCTACGCTTGAGCCTGGTCGAGAGCCGCTTGGAGGGACATCTGGTAAGCTTCACTGCTGGTAGTCGCCCCGGATACGAAATCGATGTTGGCACTTTGGGAGCTAAGCGTGGTTTGTTTTAAAAGCGGCTCAGCGAAGGCGGTAACATCACGCGAATGACCTTGGTCGCTTGGCATCGATAGAAAGTTAACATTTGCTATTTTCCCACCGCTGACGACCACGGCAATCTGGACCAGGCCGTAAGGAGTATCCTCAGCAGTGCCCGTATAAGTACCATCCTTATAACTGGCTATCGCCTGCGGTGTCTGGCCGGCTGAATTCGTTGAAGTAGAAGCCGGCGTCATAGCGCTGGCGGCGCTGGTATTGGACGGCGAGGTTAGCTGATGATTGGCGCTACCACTTTTAGTAGCCACGCCAATAATGCCTAATACGGCGATGGTAAATATGACAGCGATGGTTTTCTTCATCCCGTTAGAGCTTCGCTTCATCGGCCGCAGTGAAGCGGCAGATTTTATTCTTTATAAAATACTTAGTTCTAACGGGATTCATGTGCTTTATAGTCTATCAGTCCGCGGCTGAGCTTTGGCTGAGATTTTGCCTCATAAAAAGAACCCTGGCGACCAGGGTTCTTTTGGTTGAAGTTCGTCTTTAAGCTTTTTTGTTCGTTTTGGCGGCCATCATCAGCATGCCCCAGATGCTCCAAACAGCGGCTAGGCCGACGATGTCATAGACCACTTTCGAACCGGTAGAACCAACGCCAAAGATTTTATCGACGAGGTTATATTTAAAGAACCCAACCAACCCCCAGTTAAGACCACCGATGGTGACCAGCAACCAGGAGAGTTTATCTAATGGATTCATTTTCATTTTGAACTGTTCCTTTTTTAGTTAACAGTTCTAAGCGTAAGCTTAATGGTCGTTGTTGTAAATACGTCTTTTAGGCAAACAAAAACAGGGCTTTTGAGGGCCCTGTTTTTGTTGGTAATCCTCCACGAGGGAGAGCTACCTAGACGATAAAATCATTGCTGATGTTACCGCGTCACCTCACAAAGTAGATGACGCTAATAACTATAGTCTGCGCTTAGTGGACTGTCAACGCGCTTGTAACACCTTAGACTGAAGTAATTTAAGCAACAAAAACACTTGTCCACACACATCTTTGGGAAAAGATTTGGGCGGGCCTTTGCGTGAATGGCCCGCCCTTTTGTGAGGTGTACGTTTGGCTTTTTTTGCTTAGCCAAGTAAAAGCATAAACCCAATGATTTTGTTTGTAAAGAATTTTTAGAAAAATTACTTCGTGAGCTACGTCAGAGTTGTTGGCTCTGCCGGCAAGCAGGCCGTAGCGGCGCGGGCCGAGCAAAACAATAAAGATTAAACAGAGGATAATCAAACATCCTGACAAGCAGAGGAGTTTGTTGTTTCAACCGAGCCTGCGGCTCGAACGCCAAATCCGCAGAGGCTTTGACGGCAGAATTCCAGATAATCTGCTGGTGAAACAATCAAAAAAGAGCCGTTTGACGGGCTCTTTAGTGAAGGATAGTTGCTCTTGCGAGTACTTGTCCGCGGAAGCGAGGCCTTTCGGCCGGGTTCCACTGTCACCTCACGATGACGCTTATAACTATAGTTTGTGCGTAGGAGCACGTCAACCCATAAAATTCAGGGTTAGTTCATAAAACATCCACAGTCATGATTTGCCGGAAGAAACGTTGTGGGTAAGTTGTGCAAAGGTTGTTGAAAAACCTTCCGACTCAGTTCCCAGCTTTGATACTAACTCGATTCGCTGTCTACAGCTCGTCAGCACGGTTTCTTGGTTATCCGTGGTCGAGTTACGGTGGGCGCGGGTTTGAAGCCCGCGCCCACCGAGAGGTTAGTGGCTAATCCTCTAGGAGCCAGTTGTGGAGTTACGCCGCGAAGGGGCGCCAGACCTTGGTCTTGAGGTCCTGGAACCTCAGATAGACCGTCTGCTTCTCTTCGGGCAGTGCCGCCAGGGAGACCTGCCGTGCATCCGCGCGGCAAGTCATGGCGATGAGCTCCAGCTCGAGCTTCTTGATCGCCTCTTGTGCCTTGCGACGCCTGTCCTGCTCGGCGGCGTCACGCCATTGCCGCCACCTGCGCTGGGCCCACTGGATCGGCTCCAGGATGAACTTGACCGCCAGTCGCGTCGACTTCGGGTAGTGAGCGGCGAGCCCGGCAATCCCAGCTGCGAGCACGAGCACGGCAACCACCAAGGTGGCCGCACCGAGCACGAGTGCAATCAGCGAGCCGTCCACCCACTTGACGAGCGAGATCCAGCTCATCGGATACCACGCCACGTGGTGTCCATGACTGTGCCCGTCAACGACCGTGTGGTAGTGGCGAAGCGGGACGTGCAGAACCAGCCAGACGACGCTCGGCAGGATCAACAGCACTGGTGGGTTCAGAAAACCGAGCACCAATGCCTTCTTGCCGTTCCACCACCAGGAGTCCGACATCTCGTCGAGATCCCAGTCGAAGTTCAGCGGCTTGAAGTAGCGCCAGTGGGAACGCTTCGGGAAAGAGCCGAAGGCCATCCAGAGGGCGGTCCCCGCCACCTTGAGAGCGAACATCCCCGGTACGAGTACCAGACACGCCGGCACGGCAAAGATGAACCGCTTGCGGAAGTCGCACTGGTCCCGACCCTTCTTGTTGCTACCGAAGACGGCGTAGACCAGCGCTTTGCGCCAGCCAGCCGGCTCCGGGGCGAACATCTCGGCCGGCACGATCACGCGCTGACGGGCCGTGGTGTCGAACCACTTCAGCGAGTTCTTCATGCCCTTGTACCGCGCGACCCTCTCAGACAGGTGGCCGGCCTCGTCGAGGATGGACTCACCATCGGCCTTGCGGATGCGGCCGCGGATTTCCCTGATCCACTTGGCGGCATCGAGGTTCATCTCGATGACGAATGCCCTGAGATCATTGCGACCCGGGCGCGTGAACGAGACGTACATCAGCTCCGCAGTCAGCGGAGCCGCGTAGATGGCCGTGTCCTGCCAGTAGCGGTACGCCTGGTCGTAATCCGAAGCCGCAACGCGGTTGCGGACGATGACGACGATGTACGGATTGCGAAAACCGCGGCTCTCGATCTCCTCCAGAATCGATCTGCCGACACACCAGCGAATCGGTGTGCGAGAGTCAACCTGACCTCGCTTGTCGGCGTCGATCTCCAGCTCCAGAAGCGGCTCGGCACGAGCAGGCTTCCGTTGAAGCTGGGAAGCATCCATTGCTTCCTCCTTGTACCTCGTGGAGCTTATTCCCCACGACTGGGGTATATTATAGCATTTTTATATAAATTGAGCAAAGCTATCGACCCGCCGCCCGCCCCATGAGAGATGAGTTGAACTATTTCTTTTTTTGTTGTAAAGTATCCTCGACGTTTCCGACGAGCAAGGAGTAAATTCTGATGCCGTTGCCTACGTGGTACAGATTCATTCGAGCTTCGCCCGGGGTCGTGTTCGGACTCGCTGCACTGGCGATCGGCATCTACCTGATCGTCGCACCGGTGAGCTACCGCGATCCCAGCAACCCCAAGATGGTCGCCTACGCCAACAGCATGCACCCGGTCGTTATCGCGATCGGCGCTGTGGCCGCCCTCATCGGACTGGGTCTGACCTACTTCGGCGCAAGCAGGTACTCCCGCATGCCGGAAGCCCTGCGGGAGTACAGCTACGAACAGCTCCGCCTCGGCCAGGCTCTGGCCCGTGAGATCGCCCGGCTGACGCCGGATGGCAGTGGCCTTTACAGCCGCATCGAGGGATACGAAGACGGCTCGAAGATCTACATCGATTCCTGGTCCTACTCCCGGATGAAGCCCTGGAATAGGCTCTGGGACTGGCTGATCTACGGCGGTGGCGCTACCGTCACCTACGCCGAGTCAAAGCCGGAAATGGAAGTCGACGGCGTGCTGCACATCCCGGAGCTACGCCTCTACATCGACACCTTCACCGGCAAAGCCAGCCGACACGAGTCACTCGAGCAGTACGAAGTCCGGGAGACTCCGCCGTTGCTGTCTGAAGACAGCCTCCTGGGCGAGGCCATCAGAAGCGGTGAGCTGGACGAAGAGCTCGAGGAAAAGGCCAGATGGCTGGTCGAGCCTGGCACTGAAACAGTCCGATTGCCGCACGAGCGGCCAGCGGATTGGCTGGAGCACCACGAGTTCATGCGGCAGATGGGACTGGACAAGCCCTCGGCCGAGGAACTTCGGATGGCTCTCGACAAGCTCAAGGAGTGGTGACGTCACCGCCCCGCAGAGCGCTCCAATGGAGACGCACTGCGGGGCGTCTTCATATACAGAGCGACACGAAAAACCGCCCGCCCCATAAAACTAAGAGTTTACAGGGCAAACCCCTCTGAGCGTGCTTGGAGTCTATTGCTCTTCTAAGTCTGACGGGGTTTCTAGGCCCTCAAAAACTTGGCGGTTGGCCGCCGCCTTGACACCCAGCAAGGCAAGACCAGCTCCTGTGATCATGCCTGAAGTGACGCTATCGGGAGTCTCGGGATTTAAGGCCACCGTGGCAACGATCTGGAATAAGCGTTCAAGCGCCGGGTATTCCTTGAGTCTTTGCCGATACCAAACAAGTGCCTCATCGTCGGTAAAGTCAGCGGAGAACTCCAAGTGGTCAGTCGCAAGCTGTCCGATAATCGACTCGAAAGCTTCATCGCCGCTTACTTTAATCAATTCGTCTCGGAGAGTCATAATCGCAAAATTATATAATGTTCACGACCGAAGCACAAATCAACAACCGGCCGCCCTGAGACATATGCTCAGCTGTCCAGTTCGCGACGAATGCTGACTGTGTTGACGTTAGTTAAGGAGCTTGAATCGCTCTCGCCAGTCCCTATCAATAGACCAAATTTATAATAGTAGTTGTAGCGCACGCGACTAATACCGTCTAGCGTTAACGCCATCATAAGATTTGATGTTGATATGTCAGGCGAGCCTTCTGATTCATCAGACAGAGGTTCCCCATCGCTTGGTTCCTCTTCGTCGAAAGATCTTTCCATTGTTGCTTACTGTACTCGCGCCCTCTGGCAAAAGCAAAGCCGCCCGCCCCATAAAACTAAGAGTTTACGGGCTAAACCCCTTTGAGCGTATATTAACGAGCTATATAATCTAGATGTGAGCTTTCAAATCAAAAAGACTATCAAAATATTTCTGCTTTTATTATTGGCCTTGTACTTAGCCGTCATGGGTGTTTTGGCCGAGTGGATAGGCAGCACAAATAGCTCTGGCAACTTCCGTGTCAGTAGTGGCGACAGAATAATGGGTATTGCTTCTTTCGTGCTTGCTATCAGCTTGGCATGGTACGTCGTGCGAAGCCTAAGAAGCCCGAAGAAATAAATTATCTTGCCCAAGAATAACCGCCCGCCCCTCCCAGCACTAAAATCTTAATGCTACGCAGTCCGATTACCGACTGCTTCGCTTCAGGATTTACTGCGGGATAAATTTGAGCGTGCTTATGCTTGCAATAGAATAATCGAGCCTATATAACAAGGCTATGATAAATTTTCGTACTAATGACCAGGCTATCGAGGTTGTTACCGAAAAGCTCGACGAACTAGACCTGCAAATCGCTAGGAGAGACCTGGTAATCGTCGGGGGCGCCGCAATGGCGCTCTACGATATCAAACCGATTTTTGATACCGATATAGACTTTGCCGCTTCCCCGGAATTAATCAGTCACCTAACACGCGATGACCGCTGGAAAAAATCAGAACCGAGAAATTTAATTGCGGCTGAACAGGGAATTAAGCATAAAGAGCGCACCTATGATGGGTACAAAACGATACTTGGAGATGTCACTGCGATTCCCGTCCCGCTCCAGGACAGCTACCCGATTAACTTCGCATCCCTCATGGGCGAGGCTACTATGATTGAAGATATGCCCTACCCTGTCGCACGATTGGAAAGAGTACTTGATTGGAAATTAGCGCTCGCGACGACCCACGAACAAAGCCAGCCTGCCAGAGAGAAGCATATGGCTGACGTCCAGAGAATTTCGAAGTATCTCTTAGAATTAAGCTAAGGCTTTCAGCCCAGACCTAATCGCCCGCCCGTTTTAGGATATAATCCGAGCTATGAATATAACTAAGAAATCAGCGTCGCTGACTATCTTTGGTGTCATTCTACTGATTATCTCCGCGATTGGTGTGCGTATGGATCCTTTAGATAAAACAAGTTCTGGGGGATACGAGACGAATGATCTTAGCAAGATTTTCGTGCTCATCGGCTGGATTGGCATTGCCATATTGCTAGTTAATCTATTTAGGTTCATAAAACACCGCACAATAAGGCCTTAACCGCCCGGCCCATAAAACTAAGAGTTTACGGGGCAAACACCTTTGAGCGTATAAGATAGGTTGGAGTTCCGGGAAGTCGTTTTCTTAGGCCGGCCATTCTAGGCTTTACCGGTAGGTTAACCCACGGATCCAGCCAACCACCCTCCACACGTAATAGGTAATGGCCGGCTGGATATCTTTTATTCTTACAGATAAAAACGATCGAGCTTGGCTGATAAATATTTTTTCTCAACTTCGGTTTGATAAATTTGTGCTCTGATTGCAGACCGGCGTTCTGAAGCGCGGTGACAACATCCCTGGCGAAACAATGCTTGCCATCAACAGCTAGACCTGGTTCGCTGAATAGACTCAAGGCGTTTTTGTATGGAATGCTGAGTCGGTTAGCAACACAAGCGACTCCGCAGCCATAATCGTCTTCTTGGGCAATCATGCCTCAAGTCTAGAATTTATATTTTTATTATCAAGTCCCCCAACCGCCCGCCCCTCCCAGCACTAAAATCTTGATGCTACGCAATCCGATTGCCGACTGCTTCGCTTCAGGATTTACTGAGGGATAAATTTGAGCGTGCTTATGCTTGCAAATACTCAACTTGGGCGTATAAAAGACCCCATGGACCTGAGAGAAATTATTCAAATTGGACCCTCTGAAAATGTGCTCGTAGTAATACCAAGCGCCGAGGGCGGACTTTTCACGCAAGAGCGCGGCCTGGACAAAACCCGCGATGTCGGAGAGATAGCTTTGATTTACGGTTTATTGCCTGCGGAAATTGAAATGATTGAAGGTGGAGACGCTTCATTCCTAAACGAACTGATTCGGGAAGATCCTTCCGATCCTGGCACACACACATTCTCGGGAGGTATTCATGCCAACTTGCTGTCGGGTTCAAAAGCTCATGAATCATTGACCCCAAATGCCGCCAGTGTTGGGCGCTTTGGCCTGGCCCACCTGAAAGAGTTTTCCCCTAATTGGCGCCGGCTCGGTTTGAGCATCGAAAAAAGTGTTATTACCACCTCGACCGAGTAACGCCTGCCCCATAAAACTAAGAGTTTACGGGCTAAACCCCCTTGAGCGTGCTTATGCTTGCAAAAATAAGTAGCTGATTATAGAGTCCTACCAATGACTTTAAGAAGTGAGTTGCAGGCTATACCCGAGCTAAAGACGGGAGATCATCCGGCCGTAGATGTGCTGGCAAGATATATGGCCGGACCTGCAGAAGAATCTGCTCAGATGATCTTAATTCTCCATGAACGCTACCCTGCCCTCAAACAAATTATTGATTTGGTAGAAGAGCTGTACAGCTCCATGAGCGAGCAGACAAGAGAAAGGTTCCCCGACGCTGCGCACTTTGCATCACTCGGAGCTACTCTAGGATTTTTGTGTCTGAAAGAAGTTGCCGAGCAACAGGTGATGGACCCCTCTGCTGATCCAGACGCGACCATCTAAACGCACCACCCGCCCCATAAAACTAAGAGTTTACGGGCCAAACCCCCTTTGAGCGTAACAAGTTAAAGCTATATAATCCGATACATGCGAGGCTACACAGCTCAACAATATAAGGAATTGGTTGAGAATATTGACGATCTCGTCTTGCAAAAATATATGAAAGACGAGCAAAAGTTTATATCCGAAGTCACCAACGCAAAATCACGAACTTTTATAGATATGGGCGCCGGCAATGGAAGGGTTGAATCCTTTTTGAGCAAAATCTCCAAAAACGTCATAGCAATCGAGATAAACCGCGAGATGTACGCCGGGCTGAAGGCTCGTAGCGCCGACCTAAAAGATGTGACCGCCATCGAGGGGGATTTTTTTGATCTTGCCGGGCTCCTACCGAGCGGTACAAGCCGGCCCGTTTTTCTCTTTCTTCAGAACACTCTTGGGACGATTGAGGGCGGGACCGCAAAACAAGCCCTAGCAGTTGCTATTGATGAGGCGAAACAGAAGAATGGAGGGGTAATACTGTCCGTTTTTAGACAATTTGCCCTGAAATCGTGGGGTCTAAACATGTACGGAAAGATAACGGATATGCTAGGCCGACAGAGTCCGGATAAAACTGTCGTCGAAAAGGGTGTTTTTGTTACGGATACTGGCTACACCTCAAAATGGTGGACAGATGAGGACATAGCCGGCTTCAGAACTCTCGGCAAAGTTGTCCGGGAGCAAAGCACCGACGAATACACTTTTCTAGAACTGGCCTTCGACCAAACCTAACCGCCCGCCCCCTGAGCTTGATGAGCAAGTTGTATAATTTATGCTATGCAAGCTAAAAAATATCTCTATTGGTTAGCGCTAGCCGGTTTTGCAGTCATGGCGCTAGCGCTCCTCTCGGCTCTCATCACAGCAACGGGCGCCTTTAGCGCCGATGCCGGCAAAAGGGTCAATCGCATAGACTTTGTCTGGGCGGTAGCTGGGTTGGTTATAGCGGCTTCTAGTTACTACAGAGCCCGAAAACTCAATTCAAAACCCTAACCGCTCGCCCCATAAAACTAAGAGTTTACGGGCTAAACCCCTTTGAGCGTATATAAATACAAATAAATGTTCTGGCCAATTGGTCAATATTGACATTCTGACAACAGTTTCATATGCTGTAGCTTAGCCCTTGGTGCAAATCGAGAGCGAACGTAGTCAAATAATCCAGCTTGGTGTAAATCGAGCAAAAGGAGAAAAGCTTATGATATCTGTAATTTTTTGAGGCGCCATATTTGGCGTTTTTTTGTTTTCTAGATCAATCAAGTAATCAGTAAAGGATCAAGAGATGACAAATGTCATAGATATAACACCTAACGCAGCCCGCACTGCAGAGTCACTCCGAGCAGTCGGCTACTCAACCTATTCGGCAATAGCCGACATCGTAGATAACTCCCTGGATGCTCACGCTGACAAAGTGGCGATATCGATCACAAAAAGTAACGACCAAGTGCAAATAACTGTTTTGGATAACGGCGACGGGATGGACATGTCGGTCTTGACTGAAGCTCTGAAGCTAGGCTCCGATACAGAAAAAAGCACTGGTGACCTGGGTAAGTACGGCATGGGTTTAATCACAGCCAGCTGGTCAATCGCCCGACGTCTTTCTGTCGTTACCCGACAGGACGGGCAGACGTTAAAAGGCATGCTGGACATCGACAGTATCGTTAAGAGCAACAGGTGGGAGGCCGAAACTAGCGACCCTACCTCCATAGAGGCTAGGGAGCTAGAGGGTTTCGGGGAGTCGGGGACTTTAATTACTCTCACTAAGTGCGATCGCCTACATACCGATAACATACCTAAACTTGTCGACACTCTTAAGAAGGAATTTGGCAAGGTTTACCGCCATTTTCTGATGTCAGGTAAAAGAATAGTCGTAAATGGCGCTCCTGTTAGTCCAATCGACCCACTGGAGCTAGACGACAAAAACACGACTGTTCTTTACGAAGACACCGAGGAAACAAAGTTTGGCCAGATCGGAATCAAAGTTGTCATGCTACCAGAAGCAAGTAGCTACCAGGAGCATATTCTTAATTACAACCAGGCCAACCAGGGCTACTACTTTGTCCGCAACCAGCGCGAAATAGCCGCCGCTCTTAATCTCGGTCTATTCAAGGAGCATAACTATCTAAACCGCTTCCGTGCGGAAATAAGTTTTTCTGACGATCTGGATGAAGTTATGGGATTGAACTTCTCTAAACAGGCAGTAAAACCAACCCAGGCTATTGTTGACATCATAGACCGGATCAGCGGCCAATATAGAAATTTCGTATATAAGGCCGCCCAGAAAAATGAAGCAGTAGACCCATCCCAAAAGGCTGATCATAGTGGTGCCGAACAAGTGATCAAGGCAAAAAACAAGCTACTACAAGCACCGAAGCTAAAAGGCGTCAGGCATTACGAGAGCAAACCCGGCGATAAAACAAGAAAGCCAAGCGGTGAGGGCGGCGAACATGTTAAGTTGGGAACAGTTCAGCCAGGAGATAGGCCATCGCCTGTCCGCATTGGTGAAGTCAATCTCGGTGAAGCTGGAGATCTCTACGACGTAGACATGGAAGGACGGCAGATAGTGGTTAAGTGGAATGTCCAACACCCGTTCTATCTAAAAATGGTAAGGCAATATAAAGGCGACAAGAACATCTTGCACCCGCTAGACTTCCTGCTTTACTCCTTGGGTACTGCTGAACTGATGGCGTGGAACGACGACAACAAGGAGATCTTCACACAAATAAAAGGCACGCTGTCTAACAATTTGCGAACTTTAATGCGGTAAAAATAAGGAGAATACGATGAAAAGAATAGACATAGTCAAGAAAGATAAAAAGTGGATTAGTGAAAGCAGTAAGCGGATTATTGCCACCGCAAAAACTAAGGAAGCTATCATCAGAAAAACTGCGAAGATAGCCAAAGCGGACAAGGAAGCCGTCACGGTCAAGATCCATAAATTAGGCGGCAAAATACAAGAAGAGCGTACATATCCACGAAGCGCGGATCCTAGTCAGAGCCCCGGATAAAAAGCTTATCTATCTTAAGGCGTTTGAAGCCAGGTCCGGGCATCTGGCGAGCCTGAGCAAGCTCGTCAAAAGCACTAACTATAAGCCGAGGACTGTCTGAGGCTTTAGCCGAGTTCCGCAGGCTGTTGTGCCTTTTGACTAGAGATTGCATCAAGCGAGCCAGCCGCCCGGTGGTGGGTGCTACCTTGCCGCTCAAGGTAGCAAAATTAAGATTCCTGAAAGAAATCCGCCTTATTCTTCAGGCTCACGAACAAGCTCATCAGGCACCGGCAGCCCGTGCATAGTGGCAAACCACGCAACAGTTCGATCAACATTCTGCCCGGGACCACTTGTGATTAATCTTTGCTCGGCTGCTTCCAGCTCAGCTTGCCGTGCCTCATGACCAATCCCTGCAGGCGGATCACCAAGAGTATCGTCATCACTTGGGAAGAATGGTTTATCGCCTCGCTCAATTCCACTCATAAAATCTCCTTTTCAGCAATTATACTATCGAGCAAAGAAATCCGTATCTCTTGTCTCTTCTGGCCCCGCACTTTTTGCAGGCGCTATCGCAATCTGATTGCTTACTGCTCTCGCCCTGAAAAGAAACGGGACAAGCAAAAACCCTTTGGGATGCTTAAAGTTAGTCAACGCTATTCAAGCCCAAGGCGCCTTCTTCTTTGTTTTCGCTGTCTCGCTGTTTCAGGCCGCCCTTCTCTCCGTGGCTGTGGAGGAAGTGATTCCATAAGAGCCTTAAGGGCTAAGGTTCTTTCAATCCCAATCTCTGCATGGTCTTCTTGGTGCCCAAGTGAACCGAAATGCTCGGCCATCCTAGCCATCGCCTCGTCATCTGTCGGTGGTATACTTTCGCCTGGTAGTCTGCCCATAAAAATCTCCTTTTGCTAAATTATAACCCTGGTTAAGAAATCTCTCTTTCTTTTATAAGCAAGAATGTTTCGATTAGCTTCCCGAAATATCTATTGATATCTCTGGCGGCATATCTACCGGGTGAGAATCGTTACCCACAATCTTTTCTGGTTCAGGCTTAGCTTCCATCTCTTCCTTGGCTCTGTCAACTCTGCCAAAAAGTTCTGAAAAATAGCCGACCATATCCAGCACCTGGTCTTCTGTGACTTGGGTCTGCATTATATTGGCTATAGGGGCGCCAACCTCCCTCAAGAATGCAGCGTATCCTTCTTCCCCGTCCGCTCCGATAAGATGGCGCTTCAACTCGGAGCGTTGTTCCAGAATAGTCTGCAGTCTTTTTTCTTCCTTCAGACTTCTGGCTACTTCAAGTTCTTCTTTGGTCCAGCCGCCGCTTTCCCGGCTATATAGCGGCACAAAGGCACAGTAGCCAGTGTCTTGGTTCTCGGACTCCGTATCGGATACCTTAGTAAATACTTTTAGTTGGCAATCTTCGGGGAGCTCGCCCACCGGCGCAACCATCCGGCCGCCTACAGCAAGTTGATCAAATAGGTTTTGCGGCATATCTTTCAGGCCGGCAGTGATGATAATTGCGTCGAAGGGAGCATTTTTGGCTACTCCCAGCAGGCCGTCCCCTTTATGGACGGTGACGTTTGGATAGTGAAGGCGTTTGAGGTTCGACCGCGCCCAGTAAGCCAGGTGCGGGTTGATTTCCACGGTGTCTACCCTTTCGGACAAACGCGAAAGCAAGGCCGCCTGATAGCCGGTAGCTGTGCCGATTTCCAGAACTTTTTCCTTGCCCTCCAGCCGCAAAAGGTCAATCATCTGCGCGACTAGGCTGGGCTGGCTTATTGTAGAGCCTTCTGCCACCTGAACTATCGAGTCAGTGTAGGCTTTTTTCCTGGAAGAACGCAGCATAAACTCAGCTCTATCAACTTCTTCAAAGGCCGAAACCACAGACGCGGAAACTTCCGTAGGAATAATCACGTCTCGGATAAACCTATCCCTATCGCCGTAAGTTGTAGGTGATTGCTCCGCCATTGCCATGAATCAGATTATCTATTATAGAAATTTTAAAGCAAATGCTTATGCTTGAAAGAAATCTGTATCTGCCAGTTCTTCTGGCAAAAATCCGCACATAGCGCTTAACTCATCTTGCTTTTTTTATATTTTTATCGTTTAATATATAGATGACAGAAATACCCTCAGGAAACACTGGCTCGGATGATCCAGTAGAGGCCGAGGAACCAAAGCGGAGTTCGCGCCGCAAATGGGTGGCATGTGCAGCGGCTGGCGCAGCCTTAGCTGGTGCGGCGGTATCCATGGTTGAGACTGGCTGGGGCAAACAAATAGAGCAAAATTATGCATTCAATACAAAAAGCTGCCCATCAGTATCGACGACTGATTTAAGGAAAACCGATGAGGAGCTTAGTGCACCGGTAGCGCCAGGTTTTGGAAATATTCTTCGATCCCGTGATGGCAGGTCGTACACGCTCGGTTACCGCAACTACATAGAAGTTCAGGCGCGTGATAACGGCCTAACCTTGGTGGACGATACACCCTATCAAGTCCAGCTGGCCGAAGCTAAAACTTCTCAAGATGTACTTGATGTACTGAGCAAATTTACAGCTAACTACGGGTTCAGCGTTGGTATTGGCCCAGCTGATGGAACTGGTAAAAACGATTGGCTGCCGATGCACGAAAAAGATGTGCTTATCGAACTTAAAACCGGTGCCTTTAACATGATGGAGTACTTCCATTATCTGCCCGTTGAACTGGTCAAATTTTCTAAACTGAAGCGAGTTGAAATCGTGAATGAGCTAGAGCCAAATATAGCTGGCGAAGCCTCTGTTGAAGGTGTAATCTCAGTAACATTTGATACCTTTGGCTACGGTGATTACGAAACCTACATGCATGAGGAGGGCCACGAAATAGATTATGCCGGCTGCGGAGCGGACGATATAGTAGATAAACAATTTACAGTCTACAATCCTAAGGGCTTTAAATATGGCGGTAAAGTAAAGTGGCGAGGGGTTACAGCCACACAGCACGGCGCCTTGGATCCAATGGAAGATAAAGCTGAGCTATATAAAGATATGATTACTATGCTGGCACCAAACGCTTTTAATACTTCTTCACCTGTTATAAATGCTAAGTACCGGCTGCTGTTAACACGCTTAGATAAAGAAGTTCCCGGTATAGAAAACTACTACTTATCCATTAGTCCGCGGCATAAAAATAAAAAAATCCAGCTTGGCGAAGCTGGCGAAGCAACATTTGGTTTAGGCGAGGTCGGCGTCTCGGCTCTTACGACCGAGATAAAACATTATTAAGCAAAGAAGTCGGTGCCGGATAGCTCTTCGGGGAGGAAGCCTTGCGGGTGCTTAAACCCGGCTTCCCACTTAGTCCCCTTGCCATAACCGAGGTCTTTCATAAGTTTTGTTGGCGCATTGCGCAGATGTACCGGCACCGGCAAGTCAGGGTACTGCTTGGCGACTTGCAGAGCTTTGCCCATCGCCCCTGTTACATCGCGCGATTTGGGCGCTTTAGCCAGCACCGTGGCACAGTGGAACAGATTATACTGGCACTCCGGCATACCGATGCGCTCCACCGCCAGAAACGTCGAAACGGCGATATTTAGGGCTGCTGGCGCCGCCATACCGATGTCTTCGGAGGCAAAAACCACCATCCGCCGGGCAATAAACTTGGGGTCTTCCCCGGCCTGCAGCATGCGGGCCATGTAATACAGCGCCGCACTGGCATCACCGCCGCGCATCGATTTTATAAAGGCGCTGATTATGTTGTAGTGCTGCTCGCCGGCTTTGTCGTACCCCGGAATGCGGGCTTGAGCGGCCTGCTCCACAATCTTGTCCGTAATTATGCCCTTGCCCGCCAGCTGGTTGGCCAGCTCCAGGTTACCCAGCGCAATACGGGCGTCGCCACTGGAAAGCTCGGCCAGCATATCCAGGCTCTTAGCGGGCAGGCGTTTGGCGGCAATCTTCTCTGATTTAGCCGCGGTTTTAAGAATGCTAGTAATGTCTTGCTTGGTTAGCGGGTTGAGCACAATCACCCGGCTCCGGCTAAGCAACGGTGTGATGACCTCGAAACTGGGGTTCTCAGTGGTGGCGCCAATTAATGTAACTAGGCCCGACTCGACGTGTGGCAGGAAGGCGTCCTGCTGGGCTTTGTTGAAACGGTGAATCTCATCTACAAACAGCACAGTTTTGACAGGCTTCTCGATAGTGCTGCCTTGCTCGTTAGCTCGAGCCCGCTCGACAACTTTCGTCACGTCGGCTTTGCCGGCATTGACGGCAGAAATTTCTACAAAGTCGGCTTCTAGTTCATTGGCGATAATCCGTGCCAGCGTAGTTTTACCACTGCCCGGCGGGCCCCAGAAAATCAGACTAAAGGGTTTGCCGGCCCTGACCAGCTCATCTAAAAGTTTGCCGCGGCCCAAGATATGTTCCTGGCCGACTACTTCCGATAGTTTTTGCGGGCGCATCCGCTCCGCCAACGGCTTATCCATGTCATTATTATATACCACCGGCCTTGAGGTTTAGGTGTTTTTATAGTATAAATAGCATATCTTCCGTTGAGCCCGTTTACAAAAAACTGGGCTCCGGAGAAGTTTTTCGACAAGCAGACAAAACTCTACAAGGAGGCCCGATGTTCGGTCGGCTGTCCAGCAAGAGCGTCGCACAGCCCGCGTACTTCGGGAACTCCGAAGAGCGGATGGACGGACCGGAGAGCCCATACGTCTGGAGCATTAGTTTCCAGGCGCAGATTCGGCTGTTCGGCGATGTACCACACGTCCCAGCTAAGCCGGAGTACAGCAAGGAGCTTCTGACAGCCTCTATCAACCGCCGGCAACGAACGTCTGGCGACCGGCTGGTGATACACCTGATCGTGCCGCAGCAGATCGCATGCGATCTGCTGGCCGGAAACGAGCTCCACGCCGGACAATTCCACGGTTCTCAAGTCGAGAAAGTCGACAACCGCTGGCAGATCCTGTTCCCCGGCTACTTCTACGGCGCCGCGAGCCTGGTTGTTAGGGACACCCCTGGCAACTACCTCATCTTCGATGAGATGGACGTCGGCAAGGAAGCACTAGCCGACCTCAGCCTGGCACCGGCATAGGCGACACTTCGAGAAAGGAGAAAGATGAAACCAATCGAGGAAATCGTTTCACGAGCAATCCATATCTGCCGCACGGAGGACTACCGCGTGCACGAGGATCATCACTTTGAGATCACGATGACCCCGAAGTACGCGCTGCAGCTGGCACTCAAGGAACTAATTCCGGACGGCGACAACAAGGCGGCCAGGGAGGCTCATGACTGCGTGCTAGAGGAAATTACCTACTGGGTGTCCGATGGCGGCCCGACGTTCGCCGCCCATGTGCGCTCGACAATCCTCAAGAGCACCATGAAAGGTCCCAGCCTGGTCTCGCAGATCGAGGCGGCCATACCGGACTATGGCCAGCTGGAAGAAGAACGCATACAGCTGGTCCGTCAGCTGCACGCCAAGAGGCTCGCCCGCATGGGAAATGGCGCGGTGGCCTAGCCGCCGCGCCATTTCTCCCCCCTTTTTTTTACGTCTGCTTGTCTCTTCAACCTTTTATTCAAACCTTTGAATGAAAAGTTGAGGTAATTTATTCGCCCTGAATATCACGCTGGCCAAACCACAACGTGCCCGCTATTAACATAGCTAGGCCCAGCGCGGTCATTACCGCGTCAGCCGTCCAGTTGGCGGCAACGGCTGGCGTCAGGGCGATGTGATGCAAAATCGAGAAATCCAAGAAGTAATGGTTGAGTTTAATAGCCGAGCCAATCATCTCTAGTAAAAACGACCAGGCAATCAGGCCATACATAACGCTGGCTGTCAGGCGCGGTCTTAAGCCGAAAGTCAGAACTCCAGCGCCCGCTAGAAAAACCGCGGCCGGCAAGACATTAATCGAAGCCTTAATTAGGCCGTAAAGACCGATGCCGGAGTGTTGGATGGCTGTACCCACGAAAGCACCCAGCGCTCCACAAATTGCCGCCGCAGCCACCACCGCCAGCATCAGACCCAGCCGGGCACTAAGCCAAGCCAGCCGTCTGACCGGCCGCACCAGAAAATTATCCAAATATCCCTTAGCCTCGTCTTCCCGAATAGCGTTGACCATATTGGTGGTTAGAACCATCAAAAGAATCATGATAATCAGAAAGGCGACGCTTACGAACAAGCGCGTGCCAGCGACCGATTGGCCGGTATTAGAGACTGTTTCAAAAAGTTTTTTGGCGCCCTTGTTGGAAGTCAGAGCATTGGCCGCCTGCTTGGCAATAAAACCATAGAAGAAGCCGGCGAAGGTGATGCCGGCTGTCCACGACAATATAGTTATGCGCTGTAACCTGAGGGCTAGTTGGAGGGGGCGGTTTAGCCAGCTAATTTTCGGTCTAGCCGTGTCTCGGTCGATTAGTAAACTATCGCCGAGGTCGCGACGGCCGGCCAACCACAAGGCCGCCGCCGACAGAATTAGCGTTAACCCCAGTGGCGGTAGAATCCACCAGGCATTATTTGCCGTCATTGGCCGGATTTTTTCTATCCAGCCGAGCGGCGTTAAGTTTAAAAGCCAAACCAGATTTAAGCTGGAGTCGGCCGCGGCCTTAATTAAGAAGGAAACGCCGAAAATACCGCCGGCAATCGCCGCCGCCCGCCGTTTAGTCGGCGCCAGCTGACTTGTCAGGGCTCCCACCGCCATAAACTCGGCGACCGCCGCCACCGCCGCTACGCCCAAAAACAAGCTGTCCTTAACGCTGAAGTCGAGGCCATGAGTTTGGTGAATGGCGTAAAGCGCACCAGCACAAATCACTAAAATCAGCGCCAGGCAGGCCACCAGGCCTTTCATTATATTAAGAGTCGCTCGACGGGTCGTGGTCTGCCCGGCCAAGAACATTTCGAGGCGGCCCGATTCTTCTTCGCCGCGGAAAAGCCTGGTAGCCGTCAGTAGGCCCCAGATCCCGCCGATCAGTGCGACAATCCCAAGCGATCGCCAGGCCGTGAAACCGCCAGGCGTAGTTACTCGATATGGCGTGCCTAGTACAGCGTCGAGGCCGGAATTGTTAGTTAAGGCGACAACGGCATGACGCGCCGATGGATTAGGATAGAGGCTGGCAAAGCCAATCGCCGTGGAAACGATCGAGACGGTGAAGACCACCGCCCAGATCAAAGTGCCGCGGACCGTGGTTCGAGCGACAAATCTGGCAAGAACTGACTTTGGCCAGCGAAAGTTAGTAAACTCGGCCGACCGGGTGGGACTCATTTTTCTTTTCCGTAAAGCGACAAAAACAGCTCTTCCAGTGACGGCTCGCGGGATAGCAAGGTGGTTGGCTTAGCTTTAGCAAGCTCGGTAAGTAGCGGGCTGATGTCGCCTTGGATCTGGCAGTTTAATTGGTGGCCGTTGACGACCACGTTCTTGACACCAGCGATTCCAGTTAGTTTGGGTGGCTCGCCTTCGAAGACCGCCTCGACAGTCACGGCTGACAAGTGGCGCATCTGAGCCAACGTGCCAGACTCGACTAACCTACCACCGCGCAAGATGGCTAATTTGTCGCATAAGGCCTCAACCTCGCTTAGGATGTGCGAGGACAGGAAAATGGTTTGGCCACGGTCCTTAGCCTCCTGCGCGCTTTCGCGAAAAGCTCTTTCCATAATTGGGTCCAGTCCGGCAGTCGGCTCATCCATAATCAATAGCTCGGCACGCGACGCTAGGGCGGCTATCAAATTAACTTTCTGGCGGTTGCCCTTGGAGTAACTGCGGACCTTTTTATTCGGCTCGAACTGGAAACGGTCCATCAGGACCTTTAAATACTTTTGGTCAGTTTGGCCGTGGATGCGACCAAGTAAATGCAAGGTTTCGGCACCGGTCAAGGACGGCCAGAGCATGGCTTCAGCCGGCACATACGCCAGACGTTTGTGGACTGCAATTTTTTCGGCCTCGGAGTCCAAGCCGAAGATTTTGACGTGGCCGGACGACGGCTTAATTAAGCCCAGTATCAAACGGATGGTCGTGGTTTTACCGGCACCGTTGGGGCCCAAAAAACCGTAAATTTCACCTTGCGCGACTTCAATATTTAAATTATTCAGCGCGTAGCTTTTGGAGCCGGCGTATCTTTTGGATAAACCATTTACCTCAATTGTTGCGCCACCTGCCATCACGTTTAAGTATAGACTAAGCCGCAGTTGAGCGTTAAGCGAGACTAGCCTACCGCTTTGGCGGTTTTGTTGCAGGCCAGACATATGATCCGGCGGCGGCGAACATACCTGACAGCGACCCGTTTAAGCCCAGCCTGGTGCGGCTGGCCTGGTGAACGTTTAGGCCTGAATGCGATTGAAGCGGTTGACCGCGAAAATCACGCAAACGACCGTTGTCGCGCCTAGGACGAGTAGGTCTTTGACTAGTCCAAAATGGGTCTGATGAATCATCGTATAGCGGAGGGCATCCACGCAATAACTTAGAGGGTTGATCTCCGACAGAATTCTCAGAAAGGTCGGCACGTTGGTCAACGGATAAAGCGAGCCGGATAAAAAGTACAGCGGAAAAATTATGAAGTTGTTGATCCCCTGGAAGCCCTGGAAATCCTCGACGATGCTAGCCAGACCGGCGCCGAAGCTGGTCAGCGCTAAACACAGCACCAGCATCACCAAGAGTGCCACCGGCATATATGCCCAGTTGTGCGGCCTGAAGCCAAGGACCATAGAGACAACCAGTACGAAGATTCCCTGGAAGAACGAGATTGTCGCACCGCCCAGAGCGTTGCCGAGCAGAACTTTTAGGCGCGATACAGGAGCGACCAGCATTTCTTTCAAGAAGCCAAAGCGTTTATCGAACAGGATTTGAATACCCCAAAAGACACCGGAGAATAGAATGGTTTGGATGATGATACCAGGAACGAGAAATTCCAAGTAGTTGCCCTGCCCGGCCCGCTTGTAGACCGAGCCGAGGCCGTAGCCTAGCGCCAGTAAAAAGAGTATCGGCTGGCCGATGGCGCCCAACACCCGCGAACGGGAGCGGACATAACGCTGCATTTGCCTCAGCCACAGGATATATACTGCTTCCATCAGCGTAGCCTCTGGTTCCGCCGGGCCGTGCGGACGTTTAGGCCATCGTTAGATAGTGAAGTTTCGTCCCGAACCTCCTTGCCGGTCAGCGCCAAATAGGCCTGTTCCAGGCTTTCGGTCTTGGTCTTTTTAGCAAGTTCTTTGGTCGTGCCCACGGCCACGATTTTACCGTGATCTATGATAGCGATACGCCCAGCCGCTGACTCGGCCTCATCCAAGTAATGGGTAGTGAAGAAGATCGTCACTCCTTCGTTCTTGTTCAACTTCTCGACATAGTCCCACAATAAGTTGCGCGTTTGGGTATCCAAACCCAGTGTCGGCTCGTCCAGGAACAAGATTTTCGGGTGGTGCAATAGGCCTCGAGCGACTTCTAGCCGACGACGCATGCCCCCCGAATAGGTCTTGACATAGCTATCGCGCCTGCCCCACAGATCGACCAGCCGCAGTAGCTCCTCGATGCGAGGCCGACGTTCGGCTTTCGGCACCGCGTAGAGGACAGCATGGATATTCATATTTTCATAAGCCGTCAATTCCTCTTCCAGCGCCGGGTCTTGGAAAACAATACCAAAGGAGTTTCGCGCGGCATCTTGGTCTTTCTGGACGTCGTGGCCGTTGAGATACATCTCACCACTAGTCGGTCTGAGCATTGTGGTCAACATGCTAATGGTCGTTGATTTGCCAGCACCGTTGGGGCCTAGAAAAGCGAAAATTTCGCCGGCCTTAACGTCGAAGCTAATGCCGCGCACAGCCTTAACGTCGCCGTAAGTTTTGACAACTTTGGTAGCTTTGATCACAGAACTAGACATCAGGCAATTATTATACCAGCCCGGTGCATAAGTGATTGGTCATTTGATAACCCGCTTGATGGATGGCACTAGTTTTTTATGAAGGACCGACGGGATGATCTTATTGGCGGTTGGTTTTTTAACCAAGCTAGCGATCACTTCGGCGGCGGCAATCTTGTGCCTGTCGGTAATCTGGACTACTTTGTTATCGAGTGCGCCCCTAAAAATCCCCGGAAAAGCCAGAGCGTTATTGACCTGGTTAGGGAAATCGCTGCGGCCAGTGGCCACAACCGCTGCGCCGGCCCGTTTAGCCACGTCCGGCATAATCTCCGGCACCGGATTGGCCATGGCGAAAATTATCGGTTTGTCATTCATCAGTTTTATATCAGCCGCCTTCAGCAAGCCTGGCGCCGAAACGCCGATGAAAATATCAGCACCGGCAACGGCATCAGTCAGTGATCCGGTCATGTTTTTGCGATTAGTATATTTTAAGAGTAGCCGTTTTTCGCTATTAAGATCTCTACGGTCCCGGCTGATAATACCTTTCGAGTCAACCGCCAGCATATCGGGCTTGGCATATAAATGAAGCAGTTTGATGATGGCTGTTCCGGCCGCTCCAGCGCCAACAATTACAATTTTGCAGTCGCTCAAGCGTTTACCGGTGACTTTTAGAGCGTTAATTAAACCGGCCAACACCACTACTGCCGTGCCGTGTTGGTCGTCGTGCATTACCGGTATTGGCAGTTTGGTCTTAAGACGATCCTCAATTTCAAAACATTGGGGAGCGGCGATGTCTTCTAAATTAATTCCGCCGAAGCTAGGCGCTATGGCGGTGACCGCTTTAACGATTTCATCAACCGAATGGACGTTTAGGACGACCGGCACGCCGTTAATATCGGCGAAGTGTTTAAACAGCATAGCTTTGCCCTCCATGACCGGCAGAGCGCCATATGGCCCAATGTTACCTAGGCCCAAAACCGCTGAACCGTCGCTGACTATAGCTACGGTGTTGTTGGTCCAAGTGTAGTCTCTGGTCTTTTCAGGGTGCTTGGCGACATAGCTAGACACCGCGGCTACGCCCGGAGTGTAATAAATACTAAGCTTGCTACGATCAGATAACTGATCATTTAGCTTGAGGCTAATTTTTCCTTTCAATTTTTTATGCTGGGACAATGCCTTTTTGCCGAAATCCATGGCTATATTGTACATTGAACGCTAAAACAGATTGAGACAGATGGTCGGAGCTGTTATAATGCGCCTTGAATGAGTCGTGGGAAAGCACAAGCGACAGACGTCAAATCGCCAGCCGCCAACATTGTCATGTCTGGGGGTGGTTTGTGATTGGCATCTTGGCGGCTTTCACGGCTGAGCCCCTGGCGCCGGAGAAACTTTTCAGCCTGGGGCCTGTACCAGTTACCAACAGCATGCTACTCGGTATCGTCAGCCTTCTTTTGGTATGCTTATTGTTCGGCTTGGCGGCCAAAGCCAGCAGAGTCTGGCCGACCAGCCGCTTAGCCTTTTATGTTGAGAGTTTGATAGACGCGGTCTTTGGCATGATGGCCGAGACTTTTGGCGACGAGAAAAAAGCCCGCAAACACTTCCCTCTACTTATTAGCCTCCTGCTCTTCATCCTAGTCGGTAACCTGAGCGGCCTTCTGCCCGGTATCCAGACCATCAAGTACCATGACGTTTCACTATTCCGCTCCTGGACGACCGACTTGAATTCGACGCTGGCTATGGCGGTCTTAAGTCTAGCGACGGTCCATTTCTACGCCGTCAAAGACGTCGGCTTGCGTGGCTACGTCCGCCACTTTTTCTCTGGTAGCCTGCGTAATCCGATGACTTGGTTTATCGGCCTGAACGAGATTTTTAGCGAAATTTTGCGCCTAGTTACCTTGAGCCTGCGTCTGTTCGGCGTGATTTACGGCGGCGAGGCGCTACTTTTCGCCATCGCAGCGCTGGCTGGCAATTTCGGCTGGGTAGCCACTTTGCCAGTCATCTTTCTTGAAATTTTTGTGTCGCTCATCCAGGCCTATTTGTTTATGATGTTGACAGCTTCTTATATAGTAATGTCGACATCGCATGGGGGTGAGAGCAGCTCGCACGCGCCTCAAGCGGCAATGGGAGCGGCTTAGAATTAATAAAATGTTTAGAAGGAGTTACTAATGGCAACCCAGTTAGATCCATCGTTAATTAAAGGCTTGACTATCGGCCTCGGCGCTATCGGCCCAGCCATCGGCGTCGGCATCATCGGCTCGTCCGTCGTCAGCTCGGTCGGCCGCAATCCGGAAATCCAGGGCAAAATCATGACCATGGCCCTAATCATGGTTGGATTGGTCGATGCCTACTTCGCTTTCGTATTACTAATTCTGTTCACGACACATAGTTAGGCGCCCGAGGTTTAATGACAGTCGGTTTAGCACAATTCGCGGATAGCAGTAGCGGTCTTGGCGCCTTCAACGTCAACTGGAAGTCGTTCGGTTTCCAGCTGGTGACTTTTTTGATAGTGCTACTCGTCTTTAAACGCTGGATTTTACCGCCGATCACCAAGACACTGGAAGAACGGCGCAAAGTTCTGGAGCAAAGTCTTGAACAGGCTAAGCAGACTAAAGACACCTTGGCTAAAGCCGAACAAGAGGTTGAAAAAATGCTGACCGGCGGTCGCCAGAACGCCGATAAGGTCATCGCTTCGGCCCGCGAAGAGGCCCGTGGTCTTGTGTCCGAAGCCGAAGGCGCTGGCCGCGCCCAAGCCGAACGTTTGCTGGCCGAAAACCAGCAACAGCTCGAACAGGCCAAGACGAAGCTCAAGGCAGAGCTCCGCTCCGAACTCGGCGAGCTGGTCGTCGATACCACCGAAAAGGTTCTGCGCCAAAAAATTACCGCCCAAGCCGATATGGAATTGATCAAGCGGGCCGCCAAGGAGATGAAATGATTTATAAAATCTCTCGCCGAGAGCTAGCAAATTATGCTATCGACCAGCTACTGGCCGGTCATTCCCCGCGCCACTTAGCTAAGCAGTTAGCGGCGGCTTTGGTTGGTAGCGGCCGGGCCAAAGAAGCCGATCTGTTGGCCAGTGATATTGAAGCCGAGTTGGAGCGGCGAAAAATCGTTGCCAGTTTAATAATTTCCAGCGCCAACCGATTGGCGACTGAGATTAAAAAAACGCTAGTCAAGTATGTCCGGCAAGTTACTGGCGTCGACAATATTTTGGCGCAGGAGAGAATCGAGCCGGATTTGCTTGGTGGTTTTAAGCTGGAAACGGCTAATCGTAGCTGGGATAAGACCGTTAAAAAACAGTTGGCCGATATTAAGGAGGCGATCTAATGGCTGAGGCGCCTGTAAACGTTAAGGCCCTGGCTGACGAAGTCCGCAGAGCGATTGCAGACCTGCACGAAACCGGCGACGAGAAATCGACCGGTGTCGTTACGCGCGTCGGCGACGGCGTCGCTTGGATTTACGGCCTTCGCACCTGTGGCTATACCGAGATGGTTGAGATTGAAGCCATTGACGGCGGTACAGTCACCGCTTTCGCCTTGAACCTTTTGGAAGATGAGATTGGCGCCGTACTGCTTGGCGAAGATAATTTGGTACGTGCTGGTGCTAAGGTCCGCCTATCTGGACAGATTCTCAGCGTGCCAGTCGGCCCGGAGCTAGCCGGCCGGATTATTAGTCCGTTGGGTGAGCCGCTGGATGGCAACGGACCAATTAAAACCAAAGCTCGCGGCGAAATTGAAAAAATCGCGCCCGGCGTAATTGAGCGACGGAGCGTTTACGAACCGGTGCCGACCGGCATCACGGCTATTGACTCCATGATTCCATTGGGCCGGGGCCAGCGCGAGCTAATTATCGGCGACCGTCAAACCGGTAAGACGGCCATCGCCGTCGATACCATGATTAACCAGGTTAAAGCTAAGACCGGCATCATCAATATCTATGTAGCCATCGGCCAAAAGAATGCCCGCATCGCCCGGTTGGTCGAGCGGTTGAAGCACGAGGGCGCTATGGACAACACCATCATTGTCGCTACCAGCGCCGCCGACCCGGCCAGCCTGCAGTACCTAGCGCCTTACGCCGGCTGTGCCATTGGCGAATGGTTCCGCGATAATGGCCAGCACGCCCTGATTATTTATGACGATCTAAGCAAGCACGCCACGGCCTACCGAGAGATGAGCCTGTTGCTACGCCGCCCACCTGGCCGTGAAGCTTATCCCGGCGATGTTTTTTATCTACACTCGCGCTTGCTCGAGCGGGCCGCCAAACTGTCCGACGAGCTGGGCGGCGGTTCGCTGACGGCTCTGCCAATCATCGAGACCCAAGCCGGCGACGTCAGCGCCTACATACCGACTAACGTTATTTCGATTACCGACGGTCAGATTTACCTCGAGACCGATCTGTTCTACCAAGGCGTCCGTCCGGCGATTTCGGTCGGCCTATCAGTCAGCCGCGTTGGCGGGGCGGCCCAGCCGCCGGCCATCAAAGCTGTGGCCGGCACGCTTCGTCTAGATCTAGCCCAGTACCGCGAGCTGGCCGCCTTCTCGCAACTATCCAGTGATCTAGATGCCGAGACCCAAGCCCGCCTAACGCGCGGCCGGCTACTGACCGAGATTTTAAAACAGCCCAGATTCAGTCCAATGCCCGTTTGGCAGCAAGTCGCTAGTATCGTCGTCGCGACCGAAGGGGCGTTCGACGACGTGCCGGTCGAGAGCGTAAAGGTCGCCCAGACTGCTTTTTTAACTGAGTTGGATAAAAATCATGCCAAGTTTGTTGCTGAACTTCAAAAAGCAGCCAAGCCGACCGACGAGACCAAGAAGAGCCTGGTAAAGATAGCCGAACAGATTGCCAAACAGTACAAGAAGACCGAGAAAAAGACCGAGGTAGCGCAGTGATTTTTGTAGCTACAAGGGAAAAGACAGACCAAGCGTCGGATTTATTCCGCGCCTGGCGCGATAGGAAAAACCGTATGGTTTGTCCTATGGGCCGGAGGCCAAGCGATGGCTAATACCCAAAGCTTGCGGCGGCGCATCCGCTCGGTTGGAAATACCAAGCAGATTACCAAAGCCATGGAGTTGGTGGCCGCGGCCAAGATGCGGCGGGTCCAGGGCGCGGTTGAGCGCGTCCGTATCTATGCCGATGCGGCGGCGGCTATCGTCAGCCGGCTGGCCAAAAGCCCCGACGCCAAGAGTCATCCGTACTTCAGTCCGCCCAACACCAAGGCCAAGTTATACATCCTCATTACCAGCGATAGCGGTCTGGCTGGCGCCTACAACACCAACGTTCTGAACCTAGCCCACAAGGCCTTCGCCGAAGATCACTCTAGCGGCTTTCGGCCATTGGTCGTAGCCATAGGCCGTAAAGGCGCCCACCACATCTCGCACCTGAGCGATGTTGAGTTGGTAGCCGACTACGAAAAATTTGAGGACGATCCGGACACTAACGTCTTCGCGCCAATTATCGAGACTATCGCCGACGGCATAGCCAACGCTGACTTTTCGAGCGTCCATCTGCTCTACACGGAGTTCCGCTCCAGCCTGAACCACCAGCCGCGCGACCTACAGCTGATTCCAGTGATTGCCACTGAACCGGTCGAGACAGACTCTGCCGGGCCGCACATAGTCTTCGAGTTCGAGCCTGACGCGGAGGCCGTCTTAGAGGAAAGCCTACGGCTCTACCTGGAGTCGGCCTTGCGCCGCGCTAGGGTTGAAGCCGCGGCGGCGGAGCACGCCATGCGGATGCTATCCATGAACAATGCCAACCGCAATGCCGGCGACTTGATCGATAACTTAACACTGGAGCTAAATGCTACCCGCCAAGCCGCCATTACTCAGGAAATGGCCGAGATCATAGGCGGTGCGGACGCCATCGCTTAAACGAAAGGATAGATATATGCCAACCGCCACTAAATCAACCGCCGGAACCAAGGGCCACATTATCCAGATAGTCGGTGTGGTGGTTGATATTGAATTCCCAGGCCAACTGCCTGCGATTTATAACGCCCTGGAAGTCAAGCTTGATAAACAGGCCCTGGTACTAGAAGTAGCCCAGCATTTGTCCAAGAATACCCTGAGAGCTGTCGCCATGGGCCCAACCGATGGGCTTGCCCGTGGAGCCGAAGTTAGCGATACGGGCGGTCCAATCACCGTACCAGTTGGCGATGCCACGCTCGGCAGAATGTTCAACGTAGTTGGCGAGCCAATTGACGGTAAGCCTATCGCCGCTTCCGCTAAGCGGGCCTCTATCCATGCTGAACCGCCCGCCCTAACCGACCAAAGCGCTAAAACCGAGCTTTTGGAAACCGGCATCAAAGTCATCGACCTCATTTGCCCGATAATCAAAGGCGGCAAAGTTGGCTTGTTCGGCGGCGCCGGTGTCGGCAAGACGGTTTTTATCCAAGAGCTAATCAATAACATCGCTAAATTTCATAAAGGTAAAAGCGTCTTTGCTGGTGTCGGCGAGCGCACGCGCGAAGGTAATGACTTATATTTCGAGATGAAGCAATCCGGCGTCCTGGATAAGACCGCAATGGTCTTCGGCCAGATGAATGAGCCGCCGGGCGCCCGTTTGCGCGTCGGTTTGACCGGCCTGACAATCGCCGAGAGTTTCCGTGATACTGGCGCTGACGTATTGCTCTTCATAGACAACATCTTCCGCTTCACTCAGGCCGGTGCCGAAGTCTCAGCCCTGCTCGGCCGCATGCCTTCGGCCGTGGGCTATCAGCCCAACCTAGCTACCGAAATGGGCGAGCTCCAAGAGCGCATTACCTCGACCAAAAATGGTTCAGTCACTTCTGTCCAAGCCGTCTATGTGCCGGCCGACGACTTGACCGATCCAGCACCAGCCACAACTTTTGCCCACCTGGACTCGACCGTCGTGCTGAGCCGCGCCTTGACCGAACTCGGCCTCTACCCGGCGGTTGACCCGCTGGACTCTAACTCGACAGTGCTTGACCCCGAAACCGTTGGCCAGGAGCACTACGATGTCGCGCGCGAAGTCCAGCGCATTTTGCAACGCTACAAAGACCTTCAGGACATCATCGCTATTTTGGGGATGGAAGAGCTGTCAGACGACGACAAGGCGCTAGTCAACCGGGCGCGCCGTATCCAGCGTTTCCTGACCCAGCCGATGTTCGTTGCCGAAAGTTTTACCGGCACGGGCGGCGCCTACGTATCGCTAGCTGATACCATCACCGGCTTCCGTGAAATCCTAGACGGCAAACACGACAGCAAATCCGAGCAAGCCTTTTACATGAAGGGCAAGATTAACGAGGTCAAATAGAGGTGCAATTCCAACTCATCAGCTCAACCGGCTTGAAGTACGATGGCGAAGCTTACGAAGTCATCGTTCCAACCAAAGATGGTACGATAGCCATTCTGCAGGACCACATGCCGCTGATTTCGGCCGGCCAGCCCGGGATTCTAAGCGTTCGGCGACAAGCCCGGGATTCTAACGCAAGCCTCGAACATTTTGCCGTCTATGGCGGTATCGTTCAAACCGATGGCCAGATTACACGTTTCGTTACCGAAGAAGTTACGACTCCGGATGAGGTCAGCGAACAAGAGGCCGAAGCGGCCCTTAAGCGAGCCCAGGCGCTAGTCGAAGGCGCCGAAACCCGCACGGCCCTGCACGAAGCCCGTACTGTTGCCCAGCATCATGAAGTCCGCCTGCACCTGGCCCAGCTCAAACAGCGGCACCACCGCTAAAATTGCGTTCACACTCAATTTGTTTTATAATTTAATCGATGAGTGCGTTTGACGACGAGCCGCTCCAGAGTGGGAGCACTGAGACCTTATGCCCTGATAACAAAACCCGCTGGACTAAGTTCGGCGCGGCTGTCTGCGGTTTGGCCATAGCCGCCTACACCGGCGTCAGCCTAGCCAGTCGAACGACAGAACGCGCCGTAGCCGCTCCTATCCCTGCGTATTGCCAAGCACCTTCAGCCTATGCCGAGGCAACGGTCCAGCGCCTATTTACCGGTCCGGGACCGAACCGGGCGCCAAGCACCGCCCAGCTGCGCGCTGCCGCCACCAAGAATGGCCTGTCGATGATCGCTACCAAACCGCCGCACTTTAATGAAGCCGATATTCCCAGTCAAGAAATCCAAACGGCTAATAAATACCTGACAAATTTTGGCATCCGTGTCGATATCGGCACCCAGCCCTACCGCGACTACAATCCACCGACCGCGGCCGAGTTGAACTCTGGCCTGGCAAAAAACCTAACAGTGATAACCGAAGCGTTATCTTCCCTGCCGGTTGAATACGTTGCTCTAAGCGGCGTCAAGAAAATCACCTTTCTGGCACGTACCAACAATAGGCAACTGTTTTATATGGATGATGACAAAATCAAAGATAACGCCATTTGGAACCTTGATTACACCGGCAGCCCTCCGGACGTCTATGAGATGCTGGATGTCGGTCTCGATACCCGGGAATGCGGCGGCATCGGCCCGGCCCGGATCGACCCAGGCTTCGCGCTCCTGAATGGCAAAGATATATACGGCGGTTCGGATAAACACCCCGGACTGATGTCTTATTACGGCGATGAGTACAGCCAACTGGATGATAATTACTCTGCCAAAATCGCCTCGGCCGAGCAGAATTTTGATAAACCGACCTACTGCCAACTGACCAAGCAGAAAGCCAAAATCGATAAGCTGGTTGTCACTACCGAGCCGTCTGGCTTCGACGGCATTAAATACGACAAAGCAGTAATCATGCAGGGGTTCGGAGAACCGGGCGATTTCAAATATTTTCTCGATCCGTCTTACCCCGTAATGCGCCAGAAATTTTTGTTCGAACTTGCCCGCCTTTATGACCGATATCCGCGATTGGCTAACTTCCTAGGCCAGGTCAGTAGCCACTACCAGGCTTCCAAGCCAGCCTACAAGTGCAGTTAATTAGCACACAGCCAGTTAGTGTCTAGAGCGGTCGCGAACTGGCCAAGCACAACCGGGCCGCCGGTAAACGAAGGTGTCTGACAGGCTTTTTGAGCAGCCGAAAGCGTAGCGGTGCCGGTAGCCGCCCAAGCAGGATAACCATTGCGCCACTTGCCAGTCAGTAGATCCCACTGGCCTGGATAAGAGTAAAAACCAAGGTTGGCCTTCCCAGCATATGGCGCCAACGCGTCAAGCATGCCGCCTAGCGCCGCCCGGTTGACGAGCGTGCTGTCGGACCAACTGTTTTCGGTTTCGACGTCCAACCACCAATACTTAGCAACGACGCCGCGCAGAGCCGCGTATTTTATGTCGTATTTGGCGGCGGTGAATCCGTAATTATAGGCTAAGCATTGATTGTCGCCAGTCAAGCAGTGCTTGGGTGCGTTTTTAAACGCTAAAGCTCGCTGGCCGCCGGGGTAGCCGGTGTTCAGATAAACATCAAGCTGTTTGAATTCACCAGCTTCTTTAGCCAAACATGGGTTCGGTCTGAATGCCAGCCCGCCATTTATGCCGACGATACCGGGTTCGCCTCTAGGTGAAACCGTCATCGTGGCGCAGTTTGGCCACGATATATCAAAAACTATTCGTGTTGGTGGAGGATAAACTACCAAGCTGGTAGATAAAACTATCGCTACCACCAGACCAAGAATGCCTAACCATAATCGCATGGCTCAATCATAACAAACTCGCTTTCTTCCTTCAGTAAGCAATATAAGCATAAGCTTATTACGCAAACTACTTGCATAGATAGCAATAAAGGTCTTTAATTGAGTTAAATTAAGCGGACTCTGGAGGGTAAGGTGTTCAACTTTCTAAGCAATATACTCGGTTCTACCGGAACAAGAATAACAAAATTTATATCTGGTGTAGGCGCCAGCGGCGCGGGTGCTGCTCACTTCGTGGTTACGAACATCCTAATTATCGGATCTGTCAGCGGCGTAGTGGCGCTTGGTACTGCCGGTACAATTGCGGGTACTTACCGCAATGCCTCTAACCTGCATGCTGGCATTATCCCCGACGCTAGACTATCTTCCAACATAGCCAAATATGACGATTTAGCGCCCACCTTTGCCCACGGACTGACAGCTGCCAGTTTCACTGGTAATTTAGTCGGCAACGCCTCCACAGCCACCGCCCTGGCGGCTAGTCCGACCGGCTGCATCGCCGGCTCTTTCGCTAATTCAATCGACTCCGGTGCCAACTTACTCTGCTCGAATGACGGCTCTCAATTAGTCAACCTCAACGCTTCCAATCTCTCCAGCGGAACCGTTTCTGACGCCCGCCTGTCTTCGAATATTCCGCGCTTGGACGCACTTTCCAACATTTTCAAAGGCAGCATCACGGCCGCCAGCTTCAACGGCAATTTCACCGGTAATATCATCGGCAACGCCACGAACTTCACAGGCTCTTTGTCCGGCGATGTAACCGGGACGCAGAGTGCGACAGTTGTTTCTCACGTCAGCGACAGCGCTCTATCCAGCAACGTTGCAAAATACAATGATCCGTCTCCGACCTTTACCAACGGCCTGACAGCCGCCAGCTTCGCGGGTGATCTGACTGGCAACGTTACGGGTAATCTGACGGGCAATGTCACTGGTAATATCGACAGCTCGGGCGGCACACTAACTCTTGGCGGCACCAATGCCAGCGATATCAGCCTTGGTAGCTCTGGCAACCCGATCGACACCACCGTATGGGGATCTAACATATTCTTCAACGGAATCGATCTGCAAAGTGATGGTTTCGGGGATCTCTACTATAACGACTTTGCCACTGACGGTTCAAATGTGTACGCTGATAATTTTTACAGCTACAATGGTCTTTTTGACACTGTCAATTCTGGCGATACGTTGTACGTTGGCACCGACAATGCTGGCCATATATACGTCGCCAGTAGTGGCGTTACTACAGAGGTCCAAGGCGACCTGACTGTTGACGGTTCAACAAGCATCAGTGGCGGCGCAGTTGACAATGTAGCTATAACTAACAGCACAATTGATAGTACTGTGACCGGAAATGGCTCAGGCTTGACTAGCCTGACAGGCGCAAATGTGACCGGCACGGTGGCCAATGCCACTACCGCGGTTAACTTTTCTGGCTCGCTTTCGGGCGACGTTACTGGCACACAAGGATCAACGGTGGTTTCTCATGTCAGCGATGGAGCTTTTTCATCTAACGTCCCTCTTAAAAACGCATTGTCCAATATTTTTACCGGTAGCATTACGGCCACTAGCTTCTCCGGAGACTTAACGGGAAATGTTACCGGCAATCTTACAGGCAATGTCACTGGCAATGTTAGCGGCAACGCTGGCACGGCAACCACTCTTCAAACGCCTCGCAATATCAACGGTGTAAGCTTTAACGGTTCGGCAGACATCACAATAACTGCGGCGGCTGGAACTTTGACCGGAACAACCCTCAATCCAACCGTAGTCACGTCTTCACTAACGAGTGTTGGAACACTGGCGAACCTTACTGTTACGAACCCGATCAGCGGGTCGGTTACCGGTTCTTCCGGTTCAACGACAGGAAACGCGGCAACGGCTACTGCTTTACAAAATCCGCGGACTATCAACGGTGTTAGCTTCGATGGCACTTCCAACATTACGATAACCGCAGATGCTGGAACATTAACTGGAACCGTACTTAACGCTACTGTGACAGATTCTTCCTTAACCAGCGTTGGAACTCTAGCCAACCTGACTGTTACCAACCCAATCAGTGGTTCCGTGACTGGTTCATCCGGCTCCACCACCGGCAATGCCGCCACAGCGACTAAGCTACAAACAGCTCGCAATATAAATGGCGTAGCGTTCGATGGTACGGGCGATATAACGGTAACTGCTGACTCCAGTACCCTGACGGGGACCGTTCTAAACGCAACCGTAGTGTCCTCGTCTTTGACGAGCGTTGGCACACTGGCTAATCTCACTGTCACTAACCCAATCGTTGGCTCCGTCACTGGCTCCTCTGGCTCTACTACCGGGAACGCGGCAACAGCTACAGCTCTTCAGAATCCGCGCACCATCAACGGCGTGAGCTTCGATGGCACATCTAACATTACCATCACCGTTGATGCCAATAACCTGACTGGGACAACACTTAACTCGTCCGTAGTGACGTCTTCGCTGACGAGCGTTGGGACTTTGAGCAACCTGACATCAAATGGTGCCATAAACTTCACTAGTGCAACCTCACTGACAGTTCCTGTCATCTCCACTGCACTCACTAGCGGTGTCACCGTGTGCTCACCCGATGGCAGCTTCGTATATACCACGAATAACCATAGGTTCTTTGGCTGCGAGGCCGGCTTGTGGGTACAAGCCTTCTAGAAAGACCCTATCTGACTTTTGGTTCCATCCAGTCGTGGGCATAGACTTCGGCGTCGCCAGTTTTGATGCAATCCAGAATCAAACCAGCTACATGCTCGGCGCTGTCGCCTTTCGGCGGCTCGTGACCACCGCCTGAATCATCCCATTTGACATCATTTTTGATGGTATTCTTCTCGAAATCCGTCTCGGTCATATACGGATAAACCACGCTGACGTTTATACGGTCAGCTTTGAGCTCGTCGCGGGCAGTCAGGCTCATGTGCGCCAGCGCCGCTTTAACCGCCGCGTAAGCGCCCATGTTCGGTATGTGCATCAACGCCGTGCCCGAACTGATATTGATTATCGATCCGCCCCCTTTCGCCTTCATAACCGGCGCCACCTTTTCTATGGCAATAACAGGCCCGACAAGATCCAGCTCGAAAATTTGGCGTAAAGTCTCCGGATTAATCTTGGCGACCGGCGCGTCGTAGCCCTGTCCGGCGTTATTTATCAGGATGTCTATCCGCCCGTAATGCTTCTGGACCGTTTCGACCATTTTCGAAATTTGTTCCGGCTTGGTCATATCCGCCGGTACGGCTAGCGAGTCTTTCAAATCCGCGGCGATTTTTTCAAGCTTATCTTTAGACCTAGCCACCAAAGCTACTTTGGCGCCCTTCTCGGCCAACAACCGAGCAGTCGCCAGACCGATACCGTTTGACGCACCAGTGACTATCGCGACCTTTCCTTTTATATCCATGCTCGAATTATACCGCTTGCCCCTTTCCTGGCCCACGCTTACACTGAACTTGATAGGAGGCTATTATGGCAAAATATAAAATCGTAAAAACGGACGAGGTGCCAAACTACGCGTCAAAGGGCGAGATGCGCATGATGCGCGGCGCATTGGGTTCCGACCAGATCGCGCTGACCTACCGCCTGATTCCGGCCGGTCACAAGTCTGCCCACGGACATACTCACACCAAAATGGACGAAATCGTTTTCATTTTTCGCGGAAAGTTGAAGATCCGACTGGACGACGACATCATTGAGGTCGGACCGAAAACAGCCGTCATGATTCCGCCAGAGGTCAAACGTGGCTATCATAACGAAGGCAATGAAGACGTGGAGATGGTCGTGGCTTCGCCGCAAGTAGATTTTGTGGACGATAACGGCGGTAAACCTGACGAGAACTGGTGGTCGTAGGGCTAGCGAGCGGCTAAGCGGTTTTGATAAATGGGTTGGCCAGCTGTAGAGTACTGTCGGCTGACTCTAGGCGCATGAGTTCGTTATGTTTGGCGGTGCGTTCACTGCGCGATAGACTACCCGTCTTAATCTGACCGCTGCCAGTACCAACCGCCAGGTGGGCGATTGTCACGTCCTCGGTTTCGCCGCTACGGTGCGATACGACTGTTCGCCAGCCGTGTAACTTAGCCAGCTGTAGAGTCCGAATAGTTTCCGTCAGAGTGCCAATCTGATTTGGTTTGATCAAGATGGCGTTGCCAGCCTTTTGGCTAATGGCTTGCTGTAGTCTGGTCAGATTTGTGACTAATAAGTCATCTCCGACTAATTGCAATTTTCCTAGTTGATTGGTCAACTCTGTCCAGCTCGCCCACTCGTCCTGAGCTAGACCGTCTTCGATTGATAGAACTGGATACTTCTGGGAGATTTCGTCCAGGTAACTTACCATCTCCGGGCTGGTAAGTTTACGATTTTCGGTTTTTAAATTATAAGTGCCGCTAGCGAACAGCTCGGATGCCGCGACGTCTAAGGCAAAACCAACATCATCGCCTAGTTTGTAACCGGCCGCTTCGATAGATTTACTTAACAAGTCAAGCATTTCGGTGTTGGACTTGACCGGCAGGGTAAAGCCGCCCTCGTCGCCAACTGCCGTCGAACCGCCAGTCTCGACAATCTGCTTTTTCAAAGCTTGGAAAACCTCCGAACCCACCTGCACTGCCTGGGCGTAAGTTTTGGCACGCAGAGGGATAATCATATATTCTTGGAAATCCGACGAATCAGTGGCGTGTTTGCCACCGTTAAGGACATTCATCATCGGCAGAGGCAAAGACATCGGCGGAGTCCCCGCAATCTCGTTGATGTGTTTAAAGAGCGGCGTCTGTTTGGCGTTGGCCGCGGCGTGGGCGCAAGCCAGCGAAACCGCCAGAATGGCATTGGCGCCGAGTCTGGATTTGTCGGGCGTACCGTCAAGCTCAATCATTATCTGGTCAACCCGCGACTGGTCGCTGGCCGGCAAGCCGCGCAGACTACCTGCTATTTCACCTTCAATGTTGGCTACAGCCTTCGACACGCCAAGGCCGCCGAAGGCGTGGCCGCCATCGCGCAGTTCATGGGCTTCGTGCTCGCCGGTTGAAGCACCGGATGGTACAGCCGCCCGGCCAAAAACGCCGCCGGACAACCAGACTTCAGCTTCAACGGTCGGCACGCCCCGCGAATCCAGAATCCACCTGGCCTTCAAGCGTGCAATATCCATAAGCCCATTTTCTCATACCGCTAATGTATAATAAACTTCAGATGGCGCTGGTTTACTTCTATGACGCCAATGAGCGCGATGTAAAACAGCTGAGCGCCTTGCTTCAAGGGTCTGGGCATCAACTTAAATTTTCGGCCGAAAAAATCGATTTAGCCAACTGTGATCCGGAAACGGAAGCTGTTTCGGTGTTCACGACCAGCCATGTCAGCCAACAGGTCATCGAGGCGATGCCAAAACTCAAACTGATTGCTTGCCGGTCAACCGGCTTTGATAACATTGACCTGAAAGCCACCAAAGACCATGGCGTGAGCGTCGTTAACGTGCCAACTTACGGCGAAGAAACTGTCGCCGAGTATGTCTTCGCCCTGCTACTGGCCTTACAGCGCAAATTGCCGGCAGTTCTCAGGGCCGAGAGCCAAACCGTTTCCAGTGACGAGTTGATGGGTCACGACCTTGAAGGTCTGACTATAGGCGTAGTTGGGACCGGCCATATTGGCCAGAACGTTATCAAGATTGCCAATGGTTTTTCGATGCAGGTGCTAGCCTACGACGTCAAGCCCAAACCGGAGCTAGAAGGCCAGCATAATTTCAATTACGTCGACCTAGATGAACTGCTCAAGCGGGCCGACATTGTCTCCCTGCATACGCCATACTTGCCGTCAACCCACCATCTGATGAACCATGATAACCTGTCCAAGATGAAGCCCGGTGCCATTTTAGTCAACACCGCCCGGGGCGAAATAGTGGACACGGCGGCGTTGTGCGAACTGCTGGTTGACGGGCAGCTTGGCGGCGCGGCTATAGACGTCATCGAGGGCGAAGCCTTACTGCATTACCGCGAAGAGACCGCTCTGCTCCGCAGCCACACCATTCCGGAAGCCTTACTACGCCACAGCGTCGAGATTTCGACGCTCGAGAAAATGCCTAACGTCATTATCAGCCCGCATAATGCCTTCAATACGGCTGAGGCCATCTACCGCATCAACCAAATTACCGCCGGCAATATCACCGATTTTTGGCGCGGCAACGTCACTAACAAAGTCGAGCCCCCAAAAGCCAGTATCGGCAAGCTACTGCTGGTTAGGCACGCCGAGTCGGAATGGAACGCCACCGGCCGCTGGACCGGCACTACCGACGTACACCTCAGTGCCAAGGGCTTCCGTGAATCCGCACTGCTCGGCCAAGCACTGAAGCAACTTGATGTCCCGATTGATATCGCCTATTGCTCGGAGCAAGTCCGTTCCCGCGAGACTTTGGAAGCAATGCTAGACACCGCCCAAATGTTCGATGTGCCGGTAGCCGCCAGCGGCGCCCTGAACGAGCGCGACTACGGCGAATACACTGGCAAGAATAAATGGGAAGTCCAAAAATCCATCGGCGAAAAGGCTTTTGATGACCTGCGTCGCGGCTGGGACGTGCCAATCCCAGGCGGCGAAACGCTCAAAAAGGTTTACGAGCGGGTCATGCCGTTTTATCAACAGACTGTCCTGCCACTTTTAAAGGAGGGTAAGAACGTCCTGCTGGTCGCCCATGGCAACAGTCTGCGGGCGTTGGTAAAACACCTAGAATCAATCAGCGACAAAGATGTCAGCGGCCTGGAGATGATATTCGGCCAAATCGTTATTTACGACGTTTCAACGGAAGGTCTGAAGTCTGATTCTTCAGCCGTAAAAATCGACTCGCCGCCGCCTAACGCTTAGCCAGTTCCGCCAGCTTCGCTAGAATCTCTTCAGTTACCGCTTCACGCGGTAGCGATCCATCAACCTTGACCAACAGGTCACGATTTCGATAAAAATCAATGACTGGCATCGTCCGGTCTTCGAATTTTTTCAGCCGGAGTTCTAAAGCTTTCTTGGTGTCGTCGGCCCGCTGGCCACGCTCCTTTAGGTCCGCGGACAGCCCGTCGCGCCGCCAAACTTCATCCTCGGATATGTCTAACAAAATAACAGCCCTGATTGGATGTCTAGACTGTTCGGCGGCCTGCATGACGGCCATCTCTTCGCCGTGAGCTCGCCCAACCGCGCTCAGAACCAACGGTTTGCCGGAAAATTCCGGGCGCGACAGATATGGTAAAACCAAGTTTAAATAAAAATCTGAGGGCACGATACCGCCTTCGGACATGACCTTTTCGACTTGGCTTGGATCTTCATGACTGCGCAAGATGTCGCCGCCGCCAATCAGCTGGGCGCCCAGCAGTTGAGCCAGTTTTTCAGCCTGGGTATCCTTGCCAGAAAACGGCCGGCCGAAAATATCAATCGAACCGGCGCCAAGCCAGCCTTTAACCGCTTTTAACTGATTATCCATTGGTTTTATTATAGCAGTCCAAATCCGTTAAAACGCTTCCGCTAAGGTGTATAATTTAAGGAGAAATTGAGCATCAAAATAAAAGTGAAAACGGCGGGCAAAAATGTATAAACACGTAAAGTTCCTGAAGGACGTATCAATCCGCGATGTTCCTGAAGTCGGCGGCAAGAACGCTTCACTCGGTGAGATGTACCAGCATCTGGTCCCCAAGGGCGTTAACTTGCCAAACGGTTTCGCCACCACGGCCGCCAGTTATTACTATTTTTTGGACCAGGCCGGTCTGCGCGACAAAATCGAGAGGCTTCTGAGCGGCCTTGATATCAGCAACGTCAGAGACTTGCAAAAGCGCGGCGCTAAAATCCGCTCGCTGATTTTGCACGCCAAGCTGCCCAAAGAGCTTGAAGCCGAAATCCGCCGGGCTTACCACGAACTCAGCCAGGAGTGCGGCGTCAGCAAGCTGGTCGTCGCTATCCGCTCGTCCGCCACAGCCGAGGACTTACCGAACGCTTCTTTCGCCGGTCAGCAGGAAACCTACCTGAATATAAAAGGTGAACGCAACGTTTTGCGCGCCACTAAGAGGTGCATTGCTTCGCTGTTCACTGATCGTGCCATCGTTTACCGCGTCGAAAACCATTTTGACCACATGAAAGTCGCCCTATCCGTCGGCATCCAGCAGATGGTGGCCGTTCACGCCAAAGCCGCCGGCATCATGTTCACCATCGATACCGAGTCTGGTTTCCGCAACGCCGTCATCATTAGCTCAATCTATGGACTAGGCGAGAATATCGTCCAGGGGCGCGTCAATCCCGATGAATTCATCATCTTCAAACCGACGCTGGCCATCCTTAAAAAACGCGTCGGCTCCAAAAAAATCAAAATGCTCTCGACGCGCAGTAATCACACTAAAAACATCGAGGTTCCCGAAGCAGAACGCGCGAAATTCGCCATTACCGACGACCAAGCCAAAACTCTGGCCAAATGGGGCATCCTTATTGAGGAACATTATGGCCGACCGATGGATATTGAGTGGGCGCTCGACGAAGTCAATGGCAAGTTATACATCGTCCAGGCTCGCGGCGAAACCGTTGAGTCGCGACGCGACACCAGTGTTATCGAGCAGTATAAGCTGAAGGAAACCGGCACAGTCCTAGCCAAAGGCACGAGTGTTGGCGCTAAGATTGGCGCCGGCAACGCCAGCAAGATTATGAGCGTCAAGAACATCAATCTGTTCAAGGCCGGCGACGTGCTGGTAACCGATGCCACCGATCCTGATTGGGAGCCGATTATGAAGATCGCTAGCGCCATAGTCACCAACAAAGGCGGCCGGACCTGCCACGCCGCCATCGTCTCGCGCGAGCTGGGCATTCCGTGCGTTGTTGGCGCCGGTGATGCCACCCAGAAAATCGGCGACAACGAAGCGATTACCGTCAGCTGTATCCAGGAAGACGAAGGCCTGGTGTATAAGGGCAAGCTTAAGTTTGAGGTTGAGCGCACCAGCATCAAGAATCTCAAGCGCCCAAAGACCAAGATCATGATGAACGTCGGCTCGCCGGAATTCGCTTTCCAGTATTCCATGATTCCGAATGACGGCGTCGGTTTGGCGCGCGAGGAATTCATTATCAACGACGGCGTCAAAATTCACCCGCTGGCTCTGCTACATTTTGACAAGGTTAAGGATAAGGCGGCCCGCGAGCAAATTCTCCAGCTGACTGCCGGCTACAGCGATAAAACACAGTACTTTGTCGATAAGCTGGCCGAGGGCATCGGTATAATTGGCGCGGCCTTTTACCCCAAAGACGTCATTATCCGCTTTAGCGATTTTAAGACCAACGAATACGCCAACTTAATCGGCGGCGCCCAGTTCGAGCCGAAAGAGGACAATCCGATGATCGGCTGGCGTGGCGCCAGCCGCTATTATTCCGAAGGCTACCGCGACGCCTTCGTGCTCGAGTGCAAAGCCTTTAGATATGCCCGCGACGAGCTGGGCCTGACCAACATCAAAGGCATGATTCCTTTCTGCCGCGACCTGACCGAAGCCCAAAAAGTGCTGGACATCATGGCCAAACATGGCCTCAAGCGCGGCCAGAACGGCTTTGAAGCCTACGTTATGATAGAAATTCCGTCCAATGTCATTCTGGCGGATAAATTCGCCGAGCTGTTCGATGGCTTTTCTATCGGCAGTAACGACCTGACCCAGCTGACGCTCGGCGTAGACCGCGATAATAGCGAAATTGCCCATATTTATGACGAGAATAACGAGGCCGTTGAAACGCTCATCCGCCAAGTCATCAAGGTAGCCAAAGCCAAAAAGGTCAAAATCGGCCTGTGCGGCCAAGCGCCATCCGACTATCCGCAGTTCGCCCGTTTTCTGGCAGAAGCCGGCATCGATAGCATCTCACTATCACCCGATACCGTCGTCAAGACCACGATGGATATCTTAAAAACTGAGCAGAAATTAAAGCACCGCGCGAAAGCTTAAGCTAGTAAAGCTCCGCCGTCAACGACAATTTGTTCGCCCGTCATGTAGCTAGACATATCGCTGGCCAAAAAAAGTGCCACCATGCCGATTTCGTCGGGCTCACCCATACGGCCCATCGGGATTTTAGCCAGAAAGGTTTTAGCTAGAGTAGCCATTTGCTCGGCCGGGACATCCTGAGTACCAGCTGATGCGCCTGGTGTGTTAACTCCACCGGGAGCGATAGCGTTAACCCAGATTTTGTGAGGTGCCAGCTCCAGGGCCGCGTTTTTGGTGAAGCCCCAAACGCCGTGCTTGCTGGCGTCGTAGTGCGCCAAGCCGACTGCCGACGGATGGAGAGCGTCAATCGAACTGACGTTGATAATCTTGCCGCCGCCCTGGGCTTTCATTATCTCGGCGGCGTACTTGGTGCTCAGAAAAACGCCGCGCAGGTTGACCTGCAAGACTTTGTCGAATTGTTCAGCCGTCATCTGGGCTATCGGCACGTTCGGATAAATACCAGCGTTGTTGACCAAGATGTTCAGCGAGCCGAATTTTTCTTTGCAGTAGTTAATCATTTGCTGGATATCGGCTTCATTTGAAACGTCAGCTTTCAAAGCCTCAGCTTGCCAACCTTTTGCTACGAATTCGGCGGCTGTTTTCTGGGCGGTGGCTTCATCCATATCAGCCACCAGAACTTTAGCCCCGGCTTCGGCCAGGCGATAGGCTATGCCGTAGCCAATTCCCTTGGCGGCGCCGGTGACAATCGCGGCCTTACCTTTCAAGTCGAGCAGTTCAGATAAGTTTTTCACGTTTTCTCCTTAGCTTTATTTTACTCCCAATTAAAAACCATGCCGAGCCGCTTGTCAGGCTTTATCTATCTAACCTTGAAATTCAAACCAAGCTATTACAAAACTACTATTTGTGTTATGCTTAAGATAAGCAAGTAGTCACTATCGACTCTCCGTTGTCTTAGGTTGTTTCCTCAAAAAAACTTACTATCACTATCGGTCAGCAAATATTTCTGCGAGCGATATTAGTTAAAAGTAAGGAAAATTCAATGGCAACTAAGATTTATGTAGGCGGTCTCGCCTACGAAACGACCGAAAAAGAACTTGAGGAGCTATTCGCTGCTCAGGGAACCGTCGTGAGTGTAGCTATCATCATGGACCGCGATACTAACCGTAGCAAAGGCTTTGGTTTTGTAGAGATGTCCAGTGCAGAAGAAGCCCAGAAGGCTATTACCAGCCTCAACGGCAAAGAGTTGGGCGGCCGTAAACTTATGGTCAACCAAGCTCGTCCAAAAGAAGAACGACCAGCTGGCGGCAGTTTCCGCCGATCGTTCTAAGATAGTTCCCTCGATCGTCAGTTTAAGATCTCTGGCTACCAAGAAAGGCGTTTTAAATATGCCCAAAATCAATAAGCACATCGAAATTGTGCGTTCTAGCAAGCCACGCCTCAGCTCTATGAGCCAGAGGTCTTGTAACGCTATCTTTAAGACTTTGAGCAAACACTACTCCAAAGTTGGCATCACGACTGTCAACAATCTGGCGGAGCTTAAAGCTCTCGCCGCTCGACAGCCAGACCTGGCCTTTTTAGGTATGATGTTCGTCCCTGCCGACTCAGCTTCAGTCTTATTGGACTACGGCCGAGTTTCTGTGCCCACTTATCTGGAAGATCACGGTATTGCCTGCACCGGCTCCAGCCAAGCGGCACATGAGCTAGAACACGATAAACCTCTGGCGAAACAACGAGCGCTGGACGCCGGACTTAACACGTCGCCCTTCCATGTTATTAAGCAAGGTCAGATGCAAACTATTAATACATTGCCCCTGAGTTTCCCCCTGTTTGTTAAGCCGGCAAGCCAAGGCGGTGGTTCTGGCATCGATAGCGCTTCTTTGGTCTGGAATTCTGAAGAGCTAAAATCAAAAATTCAGTCAATCAACACCGAATTTAATTCGGACTGCCTGGTCGAAGAGTACCTGCCCGGCCGTGAGTTCAGCGTGGCTATACTTAAAAACGAGCAAAGCCCGGATTATTCAATTATGCCCTTAGAGCTCATCGCTCCGCTAATCAAGGGCGCAAGACTGCTAAGCGGAGACGTGAAATCGGCTGATACCGAGCAAGCCACAAAAATTACCAATGAAATTATAAAATTGAAAGTTGAGGCACTCGCCATAGACGCCTTTCACGCGCTAGGCGCCCGAGATTACGGCCGTATAGATATTCGCATGGACAAATTTGGGACGCCGCACTTTTTAGAGGCGAACTTATTGCCCAGCCTAATTAGCGGCTACGGTTCCTTCCCTAAAGCCTGCGTCATGAATCTTGGCCTGGATTACGAATCCATGATTTTGCAAATCGTCAGGCTTGGTCTAAAGCGTGACCTGGATATTAACGAAGAAGTTGTCGGACCATTAATCACAGTCCCGGTTATTCCTTCTTTCGAAACAGCTCTCGAATCTGCATAAACGGCTGAGCATACTGGTCTAGAGCCTCTTCAACTTTGTTCGGACTTTACTGGCATATAATATGATCATGATTAAAAAATACCCGTATTGGATTTATGTAGTTGGTGTTTTTGTAACTTGGGCAATAGTATTGCTGTTGGCGTGGAGGTTAATCAGCGCAACCAGGTTCCATAATGTGCTTATTTTTGGCAGTGGTTTCCTGCTCGGTGTTCTGGCGGCCAGTTTAGCTCGCAAAGTTTATAAGTAACACGTCTATACTTGGCTGGGCATACCGGTCTGGAACCTTTCAAGCTCAGTTTCATGAACTATAGCCCGACATCTCAAAATGAGACAAACGAGACACTATAAACGGAATTGCTCCTACTTCTTGGTTTTGGTTTTCCCCATCATCATCCACATTCCCCAGAGGCAGTAGAGTGCGGCTAGGCCCACGATGGCGTAGATGACGCGCGATAGTCCCGTGCTAAAAATCTTTTCCACCAAATTATACTTAAAAAAACCGATCAAACCCCAGTTAACACCGCCAATTAATAGTATTATCCAGGCTAATTTACCGAGTGGCTTCGCGTCCATTTTTCACGTTCCTTTGTTACAAAAAACTTAAGTTGTTAATGCTATAAGCATAATCATAATCAACAAAGATGTCCAACAGCGTTTTGGCTGGGGAGGAGGGATTCGAGTTATTCTGCACCTGCCCAAAATGCAAGCATTGGGCAAGGCGGCCAAGCAAAGAAAACTCAAACAGCCAGTGGCTGTTCTCGCCAGCCCGAACCAGGGACCAGAACCCAGTGCCTTACCGCTTGGCCACTCTTTAATCGTAGCGTGCTTGAAGGATTGTGTTCGATCCTTATGGCAAAGTGCTCGGGATATAAAAATGCAATATTATAGGACCCGTAAAACTATTAGCAGTGACCGTGAACCTGGAGTTGGGGTCGAAGGGCTGGGCAGTATAGCCTGGCGAGCTGTACGTGAGCTTATAAATACCCGGGGGCTGCAGCATATTGTACTGGTTAGGCCCAGTGAGGTTAAACGATATGATAGAGAAATTACAGATCTCGCCGGCCGGGCATTGGGGCGTAGCATACACAAAATATGGGTATGGGAACTGGAGGTCATATTTAGGACAAATTGCACCCGGAGCACAGTAGGGTACGAAGACTGGCTCCACCGTTATACCACTACCGATTGTCTGTAGCTCAGATACAGTGGGCGGCGCCAAGGGAGGGGTCGCCGATATAGATGGGCCGGACGAAATCGCAGGCTTGGGGCTAGAACCTGTGCCCTGCTGGCTGGATGAGGAAGAATTTGTTGGTGCAGTTCCGCTCTGCGGCGCTAAGCCTGATCCAATGGCACTAAGCTTCTGAGCTATTTGTGATGCGGTAGTTGAGTTGGCGACGGGAGTATTTGTTTTGACTGCGCGCCAAACGTATATACCAATTGCCCCTATAATCGCTACAGCCGCGGAGATCGCAACTAGCTCAATCAACATAAACCCTTTTTGTTTTGTTCTCATAATTTAAATATAGCTGATTCTTGTGGATACACAAGCAGTTCTGCCAGAAGATCTAGCGGTGGTGTACTTGCAGTCTATCGGGTAACTTTTATCTTATAGTCTGCTCGCCGGCGCCAACGACAGCCAATTCCAGCCTGGCTGAGCATGCCGGTCTAGAACCTTTTTTATGTTCGAATAGAGGCGTATTGCCAAGTAGACGTTTATCGTACAATAGTAAGCATGTTGTTCAAGAAGACTCGGCTACAAATGCTTGCATCTGACTTTACTGGAACCGATCATACGTTGCGCATAGCGCTTTTCAAATATTTTTTGAGCCTGGACAATAAACAACTGAGCGACATTGGGATTGACACGAAAAATAAAGATATGTTGTGTGCGATGATGGGGAATTATTTGTTGGGCGATGCCATATTACGAGATGACGCAAGCACTGAGTTAGTTGCTGTATATAAGAAATACGGTAATGATATACCGAAACATGCAGATAGAATTATTCGTCAAAATCCAGAACTTTTATGGATTATTGTCCAGTTTTTGAGAGGTAGAGTCAATGTTATGTCAGCCTTAGACTTTCCGGATGATCCCTCGAAATTTTGGGAGACAGAAGTTGGCCAAAGAATAGGGAATTTATTGGGAATTTATGGAGGCGAGGTAAAAGAAGCAATAGATTATGACTTGCTTAAGCAAAGACTAGGTGTCTTTGAAAAAAATACTTTGCGTTAATACTTTACTGGAATCTGTACAACAAATCGGGGTGTGCGATCAAAAACAGTCGCATTCGGATTTATCTGTTCCACGCTCCAATATTCCGGTAACTTATACGATATCAGGCATATGCCTATGCTCTCTACGGCTCTACAGACATAGGCAAACATTTTCTTGGCCGCAAGCGGTGTATTAATACTTGGCAGATCCTTTTTATCCCTTAGGTCACCATCATGCTCTTGCGCGTTTCGGTTGTCTCGTAGAACGTCTTGCCAATTTTTCTTCTGGCCATCTATTAGCTGCTTTAGCCAATCAAGCTCCGGATATCTTCTGCAAAATGCCGCCATCTGGGCTTCGTACTGATTATCTCCGGCAACAATTGCGCCAGCTTCATAACCAATAGTGGAGATAAATTTAATTAAGCGATCTTTATAGGCGCTCCAGAGTGAGCTATATAAGGAATTATAAGCGGCATCCTGCTCTGAGGTAGGACGTGACTGGAAATCCTCTGATCTTATGGCTTTGTAATGATTTCGTGCTTCGTTTAGCTTTTCGTAAATACGATCTGCTTTGAAGTCCGCCTCATCTTTTATTTTTGCATCGAGCAACTTACTTGCAGCATCTTTCAGTAGCAGATAAGCACTTTCAACATCCGGATCATCCGGCCCCCATTCTGCCGAAAGTGTAAGCGTCGGATTAGAGATTGTTATCATAAAAATTACCTCAATCTATGATCAACTACGGTCACCTTTGGTGATCATCTTGGCTGGGGAGGAGGGATTCGAACCCCCGATCCTGGGACCAGAACCCAGTGCCTTACCGCTTGGCCACTCCCCAATAATTACCCCTGTTAGTATAGCTTCGGTGGCGTAAATTAACAACGCTCGCTATACTTAGGTTAAGATGATTCGTTCCCAAGTCGAACGCAACGAGGTGGTCCACGCGCAGATAGCCTTGATCGTGGCAATCGCCCTCGAGCTTTTTCTGGACAAGTCTTTGGTGGTCGGACCGAAGCTCCTTATCGCCGGTCTGGAGCTTCTGCTAGTTTTTGGCATCGGTTTAACTGAACCTCACCGCGAGACCCGTATCAGCCGCGCCCGCCGCGATGTTTCGCTGGCTTTGATAGCCCTCATTTCCCTGGCTAACGCCACCTCGATGGCACTAGTGGCTAGAGACCTGATTAGCGGTTCGACAGTGGCCGGCAAGACCCTGCTGGCCAGCGCCGGAGCCATCTTCATCACCAATATTATTATGTTTAGCCTGTGGTATTGGGAGCTGGATAGCCCTGGCCTGACTGGCATACGTAAACACGATAGCCGGCCAAAATTTGACTTCCCGCAGATGGAATCAGTCCTGCCCGAAAACAAGGGCTGGGAGCCAACTTATACCGACTATTTATACCTATCGATCACTAACGCTTCGGCCTTCAGTCCGACCGACACCATGCCACTGACCCACAGCGCCAAAGCACTGATGAGTCTGCAAGCTCTGGTCTCACTAGTCGCAGTCGTTCTGGTGACCGCCCGTGCTGTAAATATCCTTGGTTAAACCATAAGAAACCCCTTCGCGGTTTCTTATCGCGCCGGGCAAAAAGCGCGGTTTTTGCTCAGGCTATTCTCCGGATGCGTTAGACCAGCATGCTGTGGTATTTTTCGACCTGCGACCAATTGACCACATTCCACCAAGCGTCCACATAATCCGGGCGCTTATTTTGATATTTCAGGTAATACGCATGTTCCCAGACATCCAAACCAAGTAGCGGCGCGTGGTTTTTAGCTTCCATGACGGTACTGTCTTGGTTCGGCGTACTGCAAATGTGCAGTTTACCCTCGTAGTGGCATAGCCACGCCCAACCGCTGCCGAAACGGCCCAGCGCCGCTTCTTTAAACTTGTCTTTAAAATCTTCGTGGCTACCAAACTCTTTTTTGATGGCTTCCGCCAACTCGCCCTTTGGTTCGCCGCCGCCATCTGGTGACATAATTGTCCAGAAGAAACTGTGGTTAGCGTGGCCGCCGCCGTTATTGCGCACGGCTGTTCGGATATCTTCCGGAACTTTATCTAAATTGGTAATCAGTTCCACGATGTCCATCTTGGCCAGGTCGTCGTGACCCTCTAGCGCGGCATTCAGCTTCTCGACATATGCAGCATGATGTTTGTCATGGTGGATCTCCATGGTTTTAGCATCGATGTGCGGCTCCAACGCGTCGAAACCGTAGCCTAAATCTGGTAGTTTAAACATTCTTGCCCCCTTTTGATTGTTCTTTGCGCCATTTACTTATGTTGGCGTGATTATCGGCGGCTTCGCCTTATAAGACAAAACCTACGGTTTTTTCCCATCGCGCCGGGCGCGGAGTGAATCCGACGCTCGGGCTTCTCTTTTTCCCTTATTCTCGCTCCGCCATTGCTCTATACGAGCATGGTCTCCAGATAATAACACGTCAGGTACTTTAAGTCCGCGAAATTCTTCAGGCCTGGTGTAGTGAGGGTGTTCAATCTCGCCAGTGGCGCTGAAACTTTCCTTTTCTGCTGATGTCTCACCACCAAGAACACCTGGGACCAGCCTGGTCACGGCATCGGCTACAATCATTGCCGGCAATTCACCGCCTGTTAGTATGAAGTTGCCGACTGAAATCTGCTTATCGACGACAGTCGTAATTCGCTCGTCATAGCCTTCATAGCGTCCGCAAATGATAACCAAGCCGGCTTCGGTGGCTGCGAACTCTCGGGCCATTTCCTGGCTGAACAGTTCGCCGCGTGGCGTCATCAAAAGCACGGTTGCGTCAGGAGTCGTCTTCTTAGCTCGTTCGACGGCCGCGAACAGCGGCTCTGGCCTTAGCACCATGCCGTCACCGCCGCCATACGGCGTGTCGTCCACTTGAGCTCTAGGGCCGATGCCGTAGTCGCGCAGATTGACTAGTTTATATTCGACCAGCTTTTCCTTCTGGGCTTTCCAAAGCATAGAGGAATTCAGCACGCCCTCAAACATCTCCGGAAACAGAGTAACTATTTGAATCGTCATTAATCTATTCCCCAGAATTTCTTAACCTCGACCTTGTCTGGACCATGAAATTTTAAATTCAACATGTCCCTCAAGTCACTTACGGTGTGGCCAATGCCAAATGCAATTAGCATAACCGCCCAATTATGTTTGTAAAATATGGCGCCGACAATTATCGCCAAAACACCGTAAATCCAGTGGTCCGGGGTGTTCAGATGACCCCCAAGAATATGACCGATTCTGCCAATGGCAAAGCCGGCGAAAGCAACTGTTAGAAATATTAAAACTTCCATTTACACGTCTAGGTCGTCGAGGTCGGCCAGTTCAGCACGAGTACGCTCGGCCAGAGTCTGACGGTCTGATTCGTGGTCAGAGGAGTCGTCATTTGTGGCGCGGCCAACGTCTTCCGGCTCGCCCTCTTCGGAAACTTCCGCAGGAGTTTCAGCCGGGGCCTCTTCCTCGGCTGGAGTTTCTTCCTCGGCCGGAGCCTCAGCTTCGGTTTCGGGCTCGTCAACAGTTTGGTCGTCTGCAGGTTGGTCACCCGCTGGAGTGTCGCTAGCAATAGGCTCATCAGCCACCGGCTGTGATTCGTCATCTCGATGGCGCGGAGGCGGGAAACCATTATCGATGATTTTTAGGTTGTAGCGGGCATCATTCTTAGTACCTAAGGCACGTAGCAACGTACGCAAGCTTTGAGCCGTGGCGCCCCGCTTGCCAATGACCCGACCGAGGTCTTCCGGATCTACGGTCAACTCTAGAAGCACTCCCTTTTCATCAATCCGGCGCTCTATCTTAACGGCGTCGGGCTTGCTGACAAGTGACTTTACGATGTATTCAATAAATTGCTGATCGATAGTCGCGGTCATACAGTCTCTCCTTGGTCTTTTAGTTCACCCATATTATAACAGCTCAGTCCAGAGGACTCAGGCGGCCGGCTGGTCGACCGGAGTTTCTGGCTCAGCTGGAGCAACTGGTTTTTCTGGCGTTTCAGCTTCGACTGGAGCCTCGGCCGGTGTCTCAGCTTCGACAGGTTCACTGACTGATTCGGCATCTGCCGCCGGAGTTTTTCCGACTGCCGCCGGTGATTCTTCTACGGCCGGAGCTTCTGGCTCGGCGGCTTCCGCCGGTTCGGCCACAGGGGCTTCTTCGGCCGAAGCGGGCGCTTCAGCTGGGGCTTCTTCTGTTGGCGCCTCGGGGGCTGGGGGTTCCTCGGCCGGAGCTTCTTCGCCTTCCGCGACTGGCTCGGCTGGAGCTGGCGCTGGCTCGCCTGCCGGACGGGTACTGCGGCGTTTCTCGGGATTGCGCACTGTCCGTTTCTTAGGCGGCGCCAATTTTACCCAAGTGGGTAGTTTTATACCTTCGGATTTCAAAATCTTGGCGACTCTATCAGACGGCTGGGCGCCACTGGTCAGATAACGCTCGGCTGTCGCTTTATCTAGGCTGACGGTCTTGGTGTGCGGATCATAACTACCAAGATACGCCACGACTTTACCGCGCGTTGGGTGAAAACGACGATCCTGAACCACGACCCGATACTGGGCATGACCGGACCGGCCAGTACGTTTAAGTCTGATTACTAACATTGACTTTCGCTATTTTACAGATAACAACTCCTTTCGTCAAGGTGTCGCTATCTGTAATCCTTCATGGCCGCTTGGGCGGCGGCAACTTGGGCGGCCTGTTTGCTTGGTCCGGTTCCCTCGCCTTTGAGCTGGTCGTCAACGA
>Ga0265338_10000483_pt1 | contig 71199 bp, 59 predicted proteins | sample 42126metaG_FD_193579 | JGI IMG/M metagenome (GOLD analysis project Ga0265338, IMG submission 193579) | Rhizosphere microbial communities from Carex aquatilis grown in University of Washington, Seatle, WA, United States - 4-21-26 metaG | ecosystem: Host-associated > Plants > Roots > Rhizosphere...
GTCGGCATGCTCTGGCGCCTGATCTGGCTGCTGAAACATACCCACCATTGATCTGCCGGGTTTACCGGTAGGCGCCGAGGTGACGAGGCGGCACGGCGAAACACCCACCATTGATCTGCCGCGCTTGCTCGTTTTGTTCAAGTTGTTGCCAGCGAGGCGGATCGTAGTTTCCAATCGTGCTTTCCAATCACTTTTTTGAAAGAATTGTGATGGGGCTCCCGAGTTATTGGCGGAAGGAATTGATTTATGAATTTGCCAACTTTTTTGCATCTTTCAAATCGAAGGCGGCTGAAGCTGTGGCGGCTAAGCTGCGCGGCTGTCCTTGCCATCGGGTTTCTGGACCTGTTGCTGCCGGTTACCCCGGCCAATGCAGGTCCGCTGCAATTGATCACGTCGCGAAATCCCGCCGTGTCCCTGCCAGCGGGCGGCGATGATAATTCCGCCGATCCCGGCCTTAGTCCCGATGGCCGTTTTGTCGTGTTCACCAGCGCGGCCAATGATCTCGTGCCCGGCGGCAACAATTTTTCCGGCCTGAACGTGTTTCTGCGCGATCGCGCCAGCAACACCACCGTTTTGATCAGCCGCAGCGTGAGCGGCGGCGGTGGCGGGAACGGCGATTCGGTTCTCGGCCAGGCTTCCACCAACGGCCAGTTTGTCGTCTTTCAAAGCGATGCCAGCGATCTGGTGCCAAATGATGCCAATGGATTCACGGATATCTTTGTCCGCGATCTCGTTGCCGGGATGACGGTGCTGGTGAGCGTGTCAACCAATGGCGGTTTGGCGAACGGGGCTTCGACCGATCCGGTCATGACGCCTGATGGCCGGTATGTGGCCTTTATCAGCAGCGCCTCCAATCTGGTCCCGGGAGATACCAACGGCATCCCGGACGTTTTTGTGCGCGATCTGGTCGCCGGGACAAATTGCCTGGTAAGCATGAACGCAATCGCTCCTTCCAACAGCGCCAACCCGATCATGGCTACGCCAGTCCTGACGCCGGATGGCCGATTTGTGGCGTTTTTCAGCAGGGCCACGAACCTGGTACCCACGGTCCCGGGCACTTCCGCTGGTGAAGTCTATGTGCGCGACCGCTTTGCCGGCACCACGACCTGGGCCAGCACCAATGCCGCAGCCCTTGTTTCCGCGGTGCTGAAGTTGACCGGCGTCCCGGCTTATCATCCGCGGCTGAGTGATGACGGGCGTTACCTCGCCTTCAGAGCCGGTTCGCTGAACTCTACCGGTGCGGTGATGATTTTGCGCTATGACACGGTCGCGGCGGCCACCGCTGCGATCAACAGCAACGGCGTTGGCTGGTACATCGATCCTGATGACAGCAGCGGTCCGGAAATGACGCCGGATGGGCGTTTCATCGTTTTCGTTCGGCACGAAGGCGCCGTCAGCTCGGTCTACAGCAGTGTGCATGTGTGGGATGCCCAAGGGGCGGCGGATACGCTCGTCAGCGATAATGGCAGCGGCGTTCCAGCCAACACCACCTCGTATATGCCGGTTATCAGCGCCAACGGCCGGTGGGTGGCGTTTCTGAGCAATGCCACCAATCTGGTCGCCAATGCCGTGACCACCAATAGCTTCCATGTTTACCTCCGCGATCTGCAATCGAGCGCCACCTTGCTGGTGGATGCGGACACCAATGGCATCGGCTCCACCGACGAAACCATCAGCACCTTGAGCCTGAGCGCGGATGGGCGGTTCGTGGCTTTCAGCGGTCCGGACGGAAGCTTGGTCGGCGGAGACAAGAATCACGCCGAGGATGTTTTCGTGCGGGACACGGTCGGGGGAACCACGGAACTGGTTTCGCAGCGGGATCCGACGGTTGTTCTGCAATCCGGCAATGGATACTGCCTGCCGCCGATCTCCGTCAGCGCGGATGGGCGCTGGCTGGTCTTTGCCAGCGGGGCGGACGACCTGGTTCTCAACGACACGAACCGGCTGCAGGATGTTTTTGTGCGCGACCTGGTGAGCGGCACCAACCTGCTGGTGAGCGTTGGTTTGAATGGAAGCCCGGCCCTGGGTGGCAATTCCGGCAGCGCGGTCATCAGCGGGAACGGCCGTTACGTGGCCTTTGTCAGTTCGGCCACCAACCTTACTTCGGACGTATATCCCGCCAACATCAACAACGTGTTTCGCCGCGATCTCCAGGCGGGAACCACCGTCCTGGTCAGCGTGGGGACCAATGCTTTAAGTTCCGGAAACAACGATTCCTCCACGCCGGTGATCACTCCGGATGGACGATACGTGGCCTTTCTGAGTATGGCGGACAACCTGGCTCCGGGATTATTGGCCAATTTTTCCGTGATCACGTACTGGCGTGACATGGATCTGGGCAAGACCATCGGGTTGCAGGGCGCAGCACTCAAACCGTCCTTGAGCAGCAATGGTCGTTACCTGGTTTACCTGTCCATCTTGGGTTCGCAGAATTTGCGCATTCGAGACACCCAGTTGAGTGCAGATATCTACACCAATTCGGCGTTGGTTTCCTCGGTGGCCATCGATCCGACCGGAGCAAAAGTTTTTTACCAGATTACCAACACCCTCCGCGTGGACAACATCGCCACCAGCTCAAATCTCTTCTCCATCAATGGCGTTGCACTGGGCTGGAACGCCGCCAGCTGGAGCGACGACGGCCGCTGGCTGACGTTCATTTCCAGCACCAACCTGGGTTCGGGCACCAACGGCGCAAATCAGGTTTACCTGTACGATTTTCAAACCGGCACCTTGTCGCTGATCGGCCTGGCCGGTCCCGCCACCAATCGCACCGCATTGTCCGATGGGCCGGCGATCAGCGGTGACGGACGGTTTATTGCCTACCGCTGCATCGTGACCAATACGGTGATTGGCGACACCTCCGCGCCGCCGAACGTGTTCCTCCTGGACCGCCTGACGGGTTCCAATACGGTGTTGACCGCCGGACAAGCCGTCTCCGGACCGCGATTGTGGGTGTCCCGGCCCGTCATCAGCGGCGATGGTTCGACGGTTGCCTTCCTGCACAGTTCCGGCCTGGTTTCCGACGACCTGAATCGCACGCCGGATGCGTTTCAAGCTTTGTTTGACGTCAACGCCGCGCTGGCGGACAGCGATGGGGACGGGATTCCCGACTGGTGGTTGCAGAAATATTTCGGCCATGCGACCGGGCAGGCCGGCGATTTCACCCGCGCCTCGGATGACGCCGACGGCGACGGCGTGTCCAACCTGGACGAATATCGCGCCGGCACGAGTCCCATTGATGCCGCCTCCTTGTTCCAGCTTTGGGCCACCGCGCCGCCAAGCAGCCAGATGAACCTGGCCTGGCCGGCCACATCGGGCCGGAGCTATCAGGTCCAGTACAAGACCAATTTGACAGATTCAGTGTGGTTGACGGCGCCAGGCAACGTTTGGGTGATGGGCGGTCGGGGTTATTACCTTGCCCCCGCGGCTCAACCACACCTTTTTTACCGCGTGTTCGAATCCAATTGATCGTTTTATGAAAAAATCAATTCATTCGCAGAAGCCGAATTGTAATCCACGGATATCGTCAAGATCGGACCGTGGCTTCACCCTGACGGAATTGCTGGTGGTGATCGGCATCATTGCCCTGCTGGCGGCGGTGCGGCTGCCGTCACTGGCGTCGGCCAAGACCAAGTCCCTGAGCCTGCAGTGCCTCAGCAACGTCCGGCAACTGATCCAGGGCGGCAACCTGTATGCCGCGGATTTCAACGATTATCTCCCGCCGGTTTGGATTGACCCAAGGGTGACCGGTGGGCCCACTGCAACGCATGGTTTCAATAATTTTGTAGAGGCACATTATGGGCGCTTTGTGTATCTGCCCAATTACACCTCCAATTTTGGCGGTCCGGATCCAGCAACTCCGTTCAAGATAAACTCGAACAACGTGACGCCCTATTTTCAGAATCTGGGCTACCTGTACCCGTTGGGACTGGCTGGCGATGCCAAGATTTTCTATTGTCCGGCCTATAAAACAAAAAGTGGTTCCGATGGCTCGGGTTTGTCGGCGGCAACTTATGATCCGCTATTGACGACGGACATAACTGGAGCCGTCCGTTCGTCTTATTTCTGGAATCCGTGGTCACTTGGTGCCGGGCGGCTATACCCAAAAACGTCCGATTTCAAATCTCCTCGGGTTCTGTTGAATGAGTATCTGATCAACAGCAGCTCTTCGCCCATTGCACCGCTGGATCCGCGCACCGTCGCCCATGATCGCAGTCGGACGCTGACCGTGGCTTTTTCCGATCAGTCCGTTCAGCAGATAAAAATCACGCCCAGAATGTGGGGGTACTGCTGTGTTGGGTCCCCGACGGGTACTTTTTATTGCAACACTAGCGGGATTTACCCTAATTACGGGAATTTTTTGCGGGAGATGGAGGCGCAACGCTGATTTGATTTCAAATCTGGAAACGTTCCGAGAACCCAATCATGACCGAAATTACCAGAAGTTCCATGAAACCATCCAAATCCGGACGTCCAAGCCAGAACGGCGCCTTCACCCTGATCGAATTACTGGTGGTGATCTGCATCCTTGCGCTGCTGGCGGCGGTGCGGCTGCCGTCGGGGGCGTCGGCCAAGACCAAGTCCTTGAGCCTGCAGTGCCTCAGCAACGTCCGGCAACTGATCCAGGGCGGCAACCTGTATGCCGCGGATTTCAACGATTATCTCCCGCCGGTTTGGATTGATCCAACTGTGACCGGTGGTCCCGTTGCAAGTCATGGTTTCAATAGTTATCAGGAATACCATTATGGGCGCTATGTTTATGGGCAAAATTACACCTCCAACTTTGGCGGTCCGGATCCGGCAGCTCCGTTCAAGGTAAACTCGAATAACGTGACGCCCTATTTTCAGAATCTGGGCTATCTCTACCCCTTGGGCCTGGCGGGCGATGGCAAGATTTTCTATTGTCCGGCCTATGGTGAAAAAAGTGACCCAGCTGGTTTGGATTTGTCGGCCGCGCATTATGGTCCGCTGTTGACGACTGACGCGTTGGGCGCTGTCCGGTCATCTTATATCTGGAATCCGTGGTCAGTTGGCGCCGGTCGATTGTATCCCAAAACAACCGATTTTAAGTCTCCTCATGTTCTATTGAATGAAAATCTGATCAACAGCAGCTCTTCACCCATTGGACCGCTTGATCCGCTTACCGTCGACCATGATCGCAGCCGGAGGCTGACGGTGGCTTATTCCGATCAATCCGTTCAGCAGATCAGAATCACGACCAAAATGTGGGCGCACTGCTGTGTTGGGTCGCCGACGGCCACTTTCTACTGCGGCAGTGACGGTGTTTACCCGAACTATGGGAATTTTTTGCGGGAGATTGAGGCGGAACGCTGACTGGCTTTCAGAGCTGGCCGCCCGATCCGTGCGGCCTCCGTGCGGTTGCGCGGCGCTCCCGAGGTGTGACGGATGAGACTGCCCGATCGCCTTCAGGTTGCTCCGCGATCAACCGAAAACCAGGATGCGTTTTGACGGTACATTCCCCCCATTGAATGGATTGCGTTGTCACCTCGATTATGGGAGAAACGTCAAACCATTCCATGAATCCATTCCGTTGGCTGATAAAATTCTCGGTTCCGGTCATTGCCACCGCTGCTTGCCTGTCATTGCCAGCTGCCGGAACCATCTCACCCCAGGACTCGGCCAATCTCGAGGCCGATCGTGACAGTGCCTCGAAGGCGGCCTTTCTCACGGACACCAACCGCGCGCTGCCCATGCTCTTCATCATCGGCGATTCGACAGTTCACAATCCGCAAAAAACCGAACGCGGCTGGGGCGATGTGATCGCCAAGTACTTTGATACTAACAAAATTCGCGTCGAAAACCATGCCCTCGGCGGCCGCAGCAGCCGGACCTTCCAGACTCAGGGTTGGTGGGACCTCGTCCTGGCTGCCGCCCGGCCCGGCGATTTTGTTCTGATCCAGTTGGGTCATAATGACGGCGGGCCGCTGGATGACACCAACCGAGCTCGCGGCACCATCCGCGGCATCGGCGAAGAAACAAAGGAGATTTACAATCCCATCATGAAAAAGCAGGAGGTCGTCCATACCTACGGTTGGTATCTGCGGAAATACATCGCCGATGCCTCCGCCCGGGGTATGACGCCAATCCTCTGCTCGCCGATTCCACACTGTCCGAAGGAGGAGGTGAAGGCCGGTGACGTGGAAAACAGCAACTACGTTTCCTCGTCGGGCGAAGTCGCCACCAACGAAAACGTGGCGTTCATCAATTTGAACCGGATCACGATGGGCCAATATGCCGGGCTGACGCCGGAACAGGTCAAAACGAAATATTTCACCCCGGCCGACAACACCCACACCAGTCCGGCGGGTGCGGAATTGAACGCCGCCTCGGTCATCGAAGGCCTGCGAGGGTTGAAGAATTCTCCATTAAGAGCCTGTCTTGTCGACCCATCGGGGCTGGTGGCGCCCGCGGCCAGTGCCGTTCCTGCGGGCACCCATTGAGAGCGGGTTGCCCAAAAGGAACGGAGCGCGGGTCTGTGACCCGCAGGATTGCCAAATGATTGCCCGAAGCACCAAGGGTTATGGGCGGTCAAACGTGCTGCGGGCGGGACACCCGCGCTCCGTTTCATTTGACTGAAACCATCCCGGGCTGGGGTGCGTCTCCTTTGGAAACACGTTTTACCCAACCCATTCCATGAAACGAACCTGCTTCATCGTGTTACTCGGCCTTTGCGCCATCGTCCAGCGTGTTCACGCGGATGAGATGACCAACCTGCCGGTCGAGTGGATCGATCCCGACACCGGCCATCGCGTCGTCCAGCTTTCGCGCGAGCCCGGCAGCGAAAGCCTTTACTTCAACCTGAATCCCTTCACGCCCGATGGGAAAAAGATGGTGTTCACCTCGCCGGGCGGAATCTCGATGGTGAACCTCCAGACACGCGAAATCGAAAAGATCGTCGCGGGAAATCGGCTTCATGTCATCATGGTCGGCCACCGGACCGGACGGATTTACTATGGCACGACCAATCGCACTGTATTCGCGGTTGATCCCGTCACCAAAGTCTCGCGTGAAATCGTCACGTTGCCGCGCGGGCAGCAGGTGGCCACGGTGAACGCGGACGAAACGCTGCTGGCCGGCACCCTGACCGATCGCACGGACTGGGGGACGAACCGGGACTTCTTCGACGGCGGCCCGAACCGGCGGACGGACATTGAGACCGCCGACGAACAGCGCGGAAAGAAAGGTCAAATGATGGAGGACCGGCTGGCCAAGCATTACCCGATGGCACTGTTTTTCTACAATATCCGGACCGGCGAGACCGTGAAGACCAACCGCTGCACCGATTGGCTCGGCCACCTGCAATTCTCGCCGACCGATCCGAACCTGTTTATGTTCTGCCACGAGGGCCCGTGGCACAAGGTGGACCGCATCTGGACCATCCACGCCGACGGCTCGGGTTTGAAATTGATCCACCCGCGGACGATGGTCATGGAAATTGCCGGGCACGAGTTCTGGAATGCCGACGGCAAAACGATCTGGTATGATCTCCAGACGCCGCGCGGCGAGGATTTCTGGGTGGCGGGCTGTGATGTTTCCGGCGGCAAGCGGACGTGGTATCACCTGCAGCGCGACGAGTGGTCGGTGCACTTCAATGTTTCGCCCGACGGAACCCTTTTCTGCGGCGACGGCGGCGACGAACACATGGTTGCCCACGCCGACAACGGCAAATGGATTTATCTCTTCCGTCCGGAGCTGCTGGCCGACCGGTCCGGAACCAACCTGGAGTCCAGCAACCTGATTCAAACCGGCGTGTTTCATGCCGAGAAACTGGTGAACATGGCCAGGCATGACTACGCGCTGGAACCCAACGCCATGTTTTCGCCCGACATGAAATGGCTCATCTTCCGCTCCAATATGACCGGATCCAACCAGGTCTACGCCGTGGAATTGAAGAAATCAGACGCACCGGACGGCTCCCCGGCCAAGGCGAACTCCGCGTTTTATTAAATCAATCCTCCGTCGCCGCCGGATTTTCCCATTCGGGATAGACCTCCGGCTGGAGCTGGCCGCGGCGGATCAGTTCCTGCAGGTCGCGGATGATGGTGCGGCGGGCCACCTTGAATTCGCGGGCGAGCGCGGAGATGTTCGGGTGTTCCCGGGAAGGCTTCACCAGTTCCAGGAGACGGTTCTGGCGGGCCAGGCGGTCGCTGGAGCGGCTGAACAATTCCAAGGCGTCCACGCGGTGCGAGCGTTCCAGCGCTTCAAACTGCCGGACCACCTCGGTTTCGCCACACTCCTTCAACGCCGTTTCCACGGTGCGCCGGAGATCCTGAACGTCCACCGGTTTGGGCAGGCAATAATGCGCGCGGCGCGGCCCCGACAGCGCCGCCATCTGCTGGCGCACTTCCAGCGCGCCGGAAACGATGATGATGGGCACGTGCGGCAGCATTTCCTTCAACGCCGGCAGAAAATCCAGCCCCAGCTCGCCGGCCGACAGCACGTGGTCGAGGATGAGGACATCCGGCCGCTGGCCTGGAATCTGCGCCAGCGCTTCGCTGCCGCTTTTTACGCGCACCAGCTTGTGCTTCGCCAGCGCCTCCTCGTAGATCTCGTACTGGAGATCGTCGTCTTCAACAATCAGGATGGTGGATGGATTCATGGGGATGGGTGGAAAACATCGAACGCTGAATCCCGCAGTGCGGGACCGAACATTGAATGAAAAGCGGGTGCGAATCCGGTCGACGTTCAGCGTTCGATGTTCGATGTTCAGTGTTGGTATTCATTGGCTGTTTCCTCCGCCGGCTCCCGCACCGGCAGGATGAGCGTGAAGGTGCTGCCCTGGTCCACGGCGGATTCGACCGCCAGGCCGGCGCCCATTTTTTTGGCCAACTCGTAAACCATGGAAAGGCCCAGGCCCGTGCCGCGCCGGGTGGACAGCGCCTTGGTCGTAAAAAACGGTTCGAAGATGCGCGGCAGGTTTTCCGGCGGGATGCCGCAGCCGGAGTCGCGCACGGACACCGAGACATGGGCGTGCGCCGGCGCCGGCGCCAGCGCCAGGCCGCCGGGCAGCCGTTCCAGCCGTCGCGCGGAAAGCACGATCAGTTTGCGCGCGGTCGTCGCCTCGGCGGCGTTGAAGATGAAGTTCAGCAGAATCTGCTGGATGAAATTCTTCGAGGCATGGATTTCCGGCAGGTCCGGTGCGGGCGAGTATGTCACCTCCACTTCGCGCAGGAAACGGTCGCCGAGCAGCTTGAGGGTGTCCGCGATGACGGCGTTGAGCTGGCACGGGCCGGGCTGCTCGCCGGCGCCGCTGCTGAAGCCGAGCATGGCGTTCACGATGCCGGCGCCCTGTTCCACCACGAGCTTGATGCGGTCCACGCGCGTCCGGATTTTTTGCGGGTTGCCGGGGTTCTCCTCGATGATCTGCGCGGAGCCCTTGATGATGGAAAGGATGTTGTTGAAATCGTGCGCGATGCCGGCGGCGAGCGCGCCCAGCGCCTTCATCTTCTGGCTTTGCAGCAGTTCGCGGCTGGCGATTTCAAGTTCGCGCGTCCGCTCGGCGACCTTCTTTTCCACCTCGGCGTAGCTGCGGAGCAATCGCCGGTGGCGGTTGAACGCCAGCCCGGCAAAGAACAGCGCCACCGCCGCGCCGGTGAAGGCGATGAACACCAGGCGGATTTCCTTGTACCACGGGACTGTCACGGCAAATTCGAGGAGCGCGGGCTTGGGATCAATGTTGCCGTTGCGATCCATGGCGCGTGCCTGGCACACGTGCCGGCCGGCCGGCAGGTCGGAAAAGGAAACGGCGTGCGCCTCCGCGAAGGCGGACCAGTCGCGGTAGTCCAGTTTGTAGGAATAGAGCAGCCGCTCCCGGGGAGTAAACTTCCATTTGTCCTCCCCGCTGAATGCGACGGTGACGGTGTCGCCCTCGCGGAAGCGGGCCTCCGGGTCATCCAGCTTCTGAATGAAGGTGCGCGGGGGATCCGGGTCGGCCTCGGGATGATACCGGCTCAACCCATGCGGCGTGCCGGCCCAGATGTGTCCGCCCAGATCTTCGAAAAGCTCATGGACGGTGGCATCAGGCAATCCATCTTCCCGGTTGTTCTCGATCCAGACCTTCTCGGAAAAGCGATGCGTGCCGGCGTCATCCGCCACCCACACGCTGCCATCGCGGGCGCACCGGAGGGCGTTGATATGATCGAACCCGGCATACGCCGACGACCAGGCGCGCCCGTCAAATTCCCAGAGCTTGTCCGGGGTGGCGCACCAGATCCGCCCGTCGGGCAGTTCCGTGAAGCCAATCGCCACTTCGGGGACGGTACGGTCCGAGACCGGAAACGTCCGCCACTTCTTCTCGTGATACCAGGCCAGGCCATCATCGCCGCTCAGCCAGAGATCGCCGTTGCGCGCGGCAAACAGCGTGGCATAGGCGGCGTCCGGCGGCGGCTCGGCCAGCGGTTTGAGTTGGACCCCGTCAAACTGTTCGAAACGGCAGGCGCTCAATTTCCCGGCCGCGACTTCGGCGTTCCAGCTTTGGACACCGAGGTTGCCGTCCGGCAGCAGGCCCAGCGGTTTCAGGTGCCGGGCGTCGGCACGAACGGGGAAAGCGGTGCTGAACGAGCTGGAATCCGGGTTGAATCGGATTGAATTCTCGCCCGCGTCCAGCAGCAGCATCCCGTTCTTGAGCGGAAAGAGCGCGCGAACGGGCAGCACATCGTGCACCGCCGGTTCCGGCAATGCAAATTCGCGGTTCGTTTCACCCTCGAGCGAGTGCAGCCGTCCGGCGGCGACAAACCAGAGTCGCCCGGCCGCATCTTCCGCGAAGCCGTGGACGAGGGAATTGATCTGCTGGACCGGGTTGCGCCAGAGGGGCGGGGCGTAATGGAACAAGCCGCTCGAGGTGGCCAGCCAGAAAGTGCCGCCGGGTTCCATCGCCACATCGTAGTATTGGCGGGCAGAGATTTCCCGGTATTCCGCCAGATTCGTCTGTCCGGGCGCCTGCTGGAGCAACGATCCCAGGGTGGCCACCCACCGGGCCTGGTCGCCGCTCCGCCACGCCCGCTGGATGGTCTCCAGGCCGGACGGTTGTGCGGTCCAGTCCCGGCCGTCGAAGCGGGCCACGACCGGGTGTCCGTCGGCAGTGGATTCGGCGATGACGCTGACGCCGCCGGCCTCATCCTCGCGCGGCGCCCGCAGGTTTTGAATGGGCAGCGATGGCGGCGGAAGATAATCGTTCCAAGTGGTTTCGAGCCGGGAATCGCCGGCGAGTTTTGGCGTGCGGCCCAAACCACGCTCGCCGGTGATCCACAATCCGCCGTCGTGTGCCGCCGCCAGGCCGGTGAATTTTCCGAGGCGTGTTTGATCGCGCCGGAGCAATACCTGCGTTTGCGGGTGTTCCGGGTCGTCGGCCTTCAATTCCATCAGCCGGTCGGCACACAGAAAAACGACCTGGCCCCATCTGGCTGGATAGATCGGCGCGGGGGGGGTGGATGCGGCGGCGATTTCCGGCACCGGCAGCACCACCCACTTGCCCGGTTTGAACTCCTGGAGCAAGCCGTTCGGGACCGTCGCCCAAAGCTGGCCGCCGGGGCCTTCGGAAACGCTGCCGGCTGGCTCCGGCAGGGAAATGGACTTCACGCTGTAGCCATCCAGTTCCGAGACAAAGGTCCGGTTGCGATGCAGGGCCACGACCTTCCCGTTCTGCGCCACCGACACCGAAACGCAGGCGGATTGATGCATTCCCTCGTCAGCTTTGTACACGCGCCAATAAACAGCGCTCTGGCCGCGGCCGGCTTGCGCCGTCGTCAGCAGAATTGTTTCCGCAAGAAAAATACACCGCCAAAGCTTCATTTCCCGGCCCGTTTTTGGGGTTGCCGGCATTATTCACCGCCTCCGGCAGGTGTGCAATCAAATGCGCAGGGTGTGCCCCCAAACGCACACTCCCCGCGCTGCCCGAACGCAGGTAAAAGGACAGGTGTGAACACCGGTGGAATTCAATCTCAAGAGCGTGTGGCCCGGACGATTTTGGAGATGGCGAAGCGCGGCTGCCTCAACCGCAGCACGTTCGACGATCCGAAGACCCATGGGATTTTGTGCGCCACCCCGCAGCGCAATTGTCGGGTCCTGGAACATTGAGGACAAACCAGGATGTTGACGACCCGTCTTCAGAAACCCGCGCGGCGGCAAACGATTTTCCCTGGCCGGTGGCCAAAGGCGGGTGGCTGGCCGGAGGGCGCGTTCACCCTGATCGAACTGCTGGTCGTCATCGCGATCATCGCGATTCTGGCGGCGCTGCTCCTGCCCGCGCTTTCGGCCGTCAAAGCCAAAGGCAAACAGACCGCCTGCCTGGGCAATCTTCACCAGTTTGGGGTCGTGTTGCAATTGTATGCCAGCGACCACGCCGGCGAACTCATTGAAAATGTGCCTGGCATCTTGAAAGCCAGTTCCTGGGTGCAAGGAAACATGCAAATCCCCACCCAGGCCACCAATGCGGATTATCTCCGCCAGGGCGAACTTTTTGTCTATCTCGGCCGGCCGGCCGTTTACTGGTGTCCGGCGGATCCGTCCCGGACCGGCGGCCGGCCGGCGGCCCGGAGCTATTCGATGAACGGCTGGCTGGGCAGCCGCTACATGGAAACCTATCCCGGGCAGAAGGGTTACCGGACTTTCATCCGGGAAAGTGAGTTCGCCATGGTCAGCCCGGCGGCGATTTGGGCGATGATAGACGAGCACGAGCTGAGCATTGACGACGGCTGGTTCCTGGTAACGATGGATGACAGCCAGCCGTTCGCGAGTTTTCCAGCCACCCGGCACCAGCGCGGTTACACGTGGAATTTTGCCGACGGCCATGCCGAACTCTGCAAGCTCCGCGACTCCGGCACCCCGCTGGCGTCCGGCCCGGCGCCTGTCAGCTCCAAGAATACCGACTGGCTCCGGCTCAAACAGGTAACGACCGCCCGCTAGGCGAGGGGAACGCCGGCGTGTTCCATCCTGAGCGGTTCGGCGACATGGCCGGACTCGATTACGCCTTCGAACCCAACGTTATGATCTTGCCCGACATGAAATAGCTTTTCATCCGTTGCAACCTGAGCGGTTAAAACCATGTCTCTGCCGTCGAATTGAATAAGGCGGATGGGACAATAATGTAGCACCCGCGTCCCGCGGCTGGTTTCGGGCGTCGCACCCGAAACAAACGGACACAAAGTGTCGCCCGTTTGCTGGTGATGACTACGATAAACAAATTTTGCCGATTTGCCGTGCAATGCGGCGGGACGCCGCATTGAACCCGCCGGAGGCAGGTGCTACCTCAACTTTCGCTCCAGAATTTCGCCGGCGAGCGCCGGGTTCGCCTTGCCTTTGCTCAGCTTCATCACCTGGCCCTTGAGGAAGTTCAACGCCGCAACCTTGCCGGCCTTGAAATCCGCCGCCGGACCGGGATTCGCCGCAATCGCCTCATCGCAGAATTTTTCAATCGCCCCGGTGTCGCTCACCTGGCCCAGTCCCTTTTCCTGGACGATGGCGGCGGGCGATTTGCCGGTTTCGAACATTTCGGCGAAGACCTGCTGCGCGGCGGAACTGCTGATGGTTTTGGCGTCCACCAGGCCGGCCAGTTCAGCGATGGCTTCCGGTTTGAATTTCAGGCCGGCCAGCGCCCCGTAGGCGCCGACGTGAGGAGGCGGATTTTCGGCAACGGACAACACCTCCGCCTCGTTACCTCGGCGCCTGCTGTCACTCGTCTCGGCCAGTTTGGCCCGCAGGTTGTTGATGACCCAGTTGGCAACCGCTTTCGGGTTCTTCGACTGTTTCGCAATCGGTTCAAAATAATTGCCCAGCGGCACGTCCCACACGAATGTCTGCGCGTCGGAAGCCGGCAATTGATAATCGCGCATGAACCGCTGCTTGCGCGCGAGCGGCAGTTCCACCACCCGCGCTTTCACCTCGGCCAGCCACGTGTCCGTCGGCGCCTGCGGCATCAGGTCGGGGTCGGGAAAATACCGGTAATCGTGCGCGTGCTCCTTGGTGCGCATTTCCTCGGTGATGCCGGCCGCGTCATCCCAGCGGCGCGTGGATTGAACCAGCTTGCCGCCCTTCATCACGACCTCGATCTGGCGCGGGATCTCGTATTCCAGCGCGCGGCGCACGCCGGAAAAACTGTTCATGTTCTTGATTTCGATCTTCGCGCCCAGCTCCTTCGCGCCCTTGGGCCGCACGCTGACGTTGACGTCGCAGCGCACCATGCCCTTTTCCATGTCGCAATCGCTCACGCCGCCATAGACCAGGATGTCCTTGAGCGCGTTGAGATATTCGTAGGCCATATCGGCGCCGGTGAGGTCCGGCTCGGAAACGATTTCCATGAGCGGCACGCCCGCGCGGTTGAAGTCCACGCCGCTGTTGCGCTCGAAATGGGTGTTCTTGCCCACGTCCTCCTCGAGGTGCGCGCGGGTGATGCGGACGCGGGATAAGCCGCCGTTGAATTCGAACTCGACATGGCCGTTGGCCGTGGACGGCTTGTCATATTGGGTGATCTGGTAATTCTTGGGCATGTCCGGGTAGAAATAACTTTTCCGGTCGAACTTGGCGAAGCGGGGGATCTCGCAGTTCAGCAGGAAGCCGGTGAGCACCGTCAAGCGCAGCGCCTCGCCGTTGGGCACGGGCAGCACGCCGGGCAGGCCGAGGCAGACCGGGCAGACGTTGGTGTTGGGCGGCGAGCCGAACGCGTTGGCGCAGCCGCACCACATCTTCGATCTCGTCTTGAGCTGGACGTGGGTTTCCAGGCCGATGACCGCTTCGTATTCCATAATGGTGGGGGGGAGTTTAACCACGGATACACACGGATGCACACGGATTTTTCAATCACTTGGCGGCGGCTTCACCCTCAAAGACTCCGCCCACGGAATCAGGGCGGGCAGGATGGTGGGATGCAGTTGGACGCCGTGCGCGAGTTGTTCCTCGCGGCGGGCGAGCGCGGCATGGCCCGGCAGGCGCACGGGCGGTTTGCCCGCAGGCACGGGTGTTTCGGCGCAGTATTGGGCGAAAAAACCGGTCTCGCGCAAAAAGGCTTCGCGCCCGCCGAATTGTTCCGGGTTGATGAGCTGCAAAAAAACCGAGGCGCCCCAGCGCGTTTCGCCGTCGGCGCGGCCATGACCACCCAGGGCGTTGGTGAGAGCCTCGACAAACAGCCCGAGGGCAAAACCTTTGTAGCCCAAATCTGTACCACCCAGTGGCAGGATGGCCCCGCCACGGTTGTTGAAAAGAACCTGCGGATCGTCCGTTGGTTGGCCTTCGCGGTCCACCAGCCATGGGCTTGGCAACCGTTCGCCGGCGGTGGCCAGCCGTTGGCAGCGGGCGTTTGAAGTCGAGGACATGCTGATGTCAATGAGCACGGGTTCGTTGCCGGTCGGAATGCCGATGGCGATCGGGTTGGGACTATAACGGGGCGCCGCGCCGCCGTGCGGCGTGACGGTGCGGGATTGCGGGTCGGAACACGTCAGCAAAATAAGATAACCCGCGTCGGTGACCGGTTTGAGGTAGGCCTGCAGACAGCCGATGTGATGGCTGCGCCGGATGACGACGGTCACCACCGGATTTCCGGCCAGGCGTTCGCGGGCGGTGTGGATGGCGCGCCGCACCAGCCATGGGCCGGGCAGGTAACGTCCGTCCCACGTGAGCGCTGCGCCGTGGTCCGCGACCACCGCCGGCTCGCCGTGTGTTTCCATGGTGTCATCCTGGAGCGCCTTGAGGTACGCCGGCAGCAGGGCAAAGCCGTGGGTGGTGTGGCCGAGCAGGTCGCCTTCCGACAGCACTTCCGCCACGTCACGGGCGCGGTCGGCGGCGAGCCCGGCAGCGACGAGCAGCGCATCGCCGAATTGCCGCAACGCCACCGCATCAAGTTTTCTACCGCCTGGGGGGTTCATAAACCGAACGCAGTTGATTTGAGCAAATCTCCGCGCGTTGTGCCATGCCGAAGTTCAGGGCAAGTTTTCAAATGAGAAATTTTGGACTGCGGCGGCAAGCAGAGCGCGACGCCGCTTTGGAAAAGATCGCCCCGGTGCCGATTACAAAAGCGCTGTCGACGCTGCGCTCCGCCGGCGCAGTCCAAAAGCTGCCGCTCATTCCGGGCGATCGCTGCTTCCGGGTGCGGCAGCCGCAACCGGCGAAATAGTAAACTTCTTTTAACCACGGATGCGCACGAACAGACACGGATGGGAAAACGCGAGTTCTTTTACCTGGTTTTGATCCGTGTTCATCTGTGTTCATCCGTGGTTAAATTGAATCATTACGGCTTCAGGCCGCGTATAATGTTGGTTCGGCGGACAGAAATTGCTCGCGCGGCGCGGCGATTTTCTGCAACCTTTACCGGCGCAAGCATGAAAGCAAAAATCATCGTCACCCCGAAGAAGGCCGTTGTGGATCCGCAGGGCAAAACCGTCCAGAACGCCCTCGAACAAATGGGCTATCAAGGCATCAAGGCCGTCCACGTCGGCAAATATCTCGAGGTGGAACTCGACGGCAGCGACAAGGAAGCCGCGCGCAAGGCGCTGGATGAGGCGGCACACAAGTTTTTGAGCAACCCGGTGATTGAGGATTACCGACTGGAAATTGAATGACGCCAAGGGTTGAACCGTTAAATCGTTGAATCGTTGACGCGATTCATGTTTTAACGATTCAACCCTTCAACGATTTAACGACCATGAATTTCGCCGTTTTACAGTTTCCCGCCAGCAACTGCGACCAGGACGCCATCCACGCCGTCCGCCTGCTCGGCCATGCTGCGCGCTACGTCTGGCACAAGGAGCATTCCCTGGGCGATGCCGATGCCGTGATCGTGCCCGGCGGCTTCAGCTACGGCGATTATCTCCGCTGCGGCGCCATCGCGCGGTTCAGCCCGGTGATGCAGGCGGTGAAGCAATTCGCCGACCGCGGCGGGCTGGTGCTGGGTGTCTGCAACGGCTTCCAGGTGCTTACCGAGGCCGGGCTGCTGCCTGGCGCGCTCGTCCGCAACCGCGACCTGCAGTTTCATTGCGAGCACATCTTTCTGAAGACCGCCACGCCGGATTCGGCGTTCACCGCCAAAATCCCGCCCGGCGCGCTGCTGCGGGTGCCCATCGCCCACGGCGAAGGCTGCTATTTTGCCGACGAGGAAACGCTGGCGAAACTCAAGGCGAACCACCAGATTCTCTGGCAATACTGCGACGCGAACGGGAACCTGACCGAAAAATCGAACCCGAACGGCTCCCTGCAGAACATCGCCGGCATCTGCAACGAGCGCCGCAACGTGGCCGGCCTGATGCCGCATCCCGAGCGCGCCTGCGAACTGTCCCTGGGCAGCGACGATGGGAAGTGGATTTTTGAAAGCCTGTTTACGGCCTTGAAAGGCAAGCTGGTGGCGAAGGCGGCGTAAGTTTTGACCGATGAAAAACGCCAACATTTTTGTGGACGTTGATCTGACGCTGGTTGATGCAAACAGAAATTTGTTGGCCGGCGCAACGGAAGCGTTGACAAAATTAAAGGATCAAGGCTGCCACCTTTTTTTATGGTCGACGAACGGTGTGGATTACGCGCAAAACGTTGCGCGATTGCACGGGCTGACTGATTTGCTTGAAAGTTTTGCCGCGAAGCCAGACATCATCATTGATGATATGCCGGCCACCGTATTGAACCCGTTCGTCTTTGACGTGAACGCCGAATCATCCTGGCCGTTGCTGGCGGATAAGATTATTCGCAAACACATTGATTGAGATTTTGAAATGACCGAACCTGCCATCACCCCAGAACTGGTTGCCAAACACAACCTCACGCCGGAGGAATACGTCCACGTGAAGGAAATCCTCGGGCGCGAGCCGAGCTACACCGAGCTGGGCATCTTCTCGGTGATGTGGAGCGAGCATTGCTCCTATAAAAACACGCGCCCGCTGCTCAAGACTTTTCCGACCAAATCCAAAAAGATCCTCGTCGGCGCCGGCGAGGAAAATGCCGGCATCATTGACATCGGTGACGGCCTGGCCATCGCCTTCAAGATCGAGTCGCACAACCATCCCAGCGCGGTCGAGCCGTTCCAGGGCGCGGCCACCGGCGTCGGCGGCATTGTGCGCGACATCTTCACCATGGGCGCCCGGCCGATCTGCGCGGTCAATTCCCTCCGGTTCGGGCCAATCGTCAAGGGTGCGGCGGTCAATGGGGAGGATGACGCCTCGTTGAAGAACAACCGCCGCCTGTTCTCCGGGGTGGTCAACGGCATCGCGCATTACGGGAATTGCTTTGGCATCCCGACCGTGGCCGGCGAGGTTTATTTCGACAAATCCTACGAGGGCAATCCGCTGGTCAACGCCTTCTGCCTCGGCGTGCTGCGGCACGAGCAGATTGCGCGCGGCGCGGCCAAGGGCATCGGCAACCCGGTGTTTTACGTCGGCCCGGCCACAGGCCGCGACGGGCTGGCCGGCGCGGCGTTCGCGTCGAAGGATCTGACTGAGGAATCCGCCGAGCAGCAGCGCGGCGCGGTGCAGGTGGGCGATCCGTTCATGGAAAAGCTCGTCTGCGAGGCCTGCCTCGAATTGCTCGCCACCGGCGCGGTCGCCGGCATCCAGGACATGGGCGCGGCGGGCCTGACCTGCTCGACTTGTGAAACCGCCGCCCGCGCCGGCACCGGCATCGAGATCGAGCTCGACAAGGTCCCGCAGCGCGCGCCGAACATGACGAGCTATGACCTCATGCTTTCGGAATCGCAGGAGCGCATGCTCATCATCGTTCACAAGGGCCGCGAAGAGGAAGTGAAACGCATCTTCGACAAATGGGACCTGCCCTGGTCGGAGGTCGGCTTCGTCACCGACACCGGCCGGATGGTGGTCCGACACCACGGCATGGTCGTGGCGGACATTCCGGCGAAGAAGATTGCCGACGAATCGCCGATTTACCAGCGCGACGCCCGGGAGCCGGAATATTTGAAGGCCGTCCGCGCGTTCCGGCTCGACGCCATTCCCCAGACCCCGGACCCCGGACGCGATCTCCTGGCGCTGCTGGCCTGGCCGACGATCGCCTCCAAGAACTGGGTTTATCGCCAGTACGACCACATGGTGCGCGACGGCACGGTGATTTGTCCCGGCAGCGACGCGGCGGTGCTGCGCATCAAGGGGGATTCGTTGCCGGAGCTGAACGGCAAATCGACGCCGGAAAAACTCATCGCGCTGACGGTGGATTGCAACGGCGCCTACGTTTATCTCGATCCGTATGAAGGGGCGAAGGCGGCGATGGCCGAGGCGTGCCGCAACCTGGCCTGTTCCGGCGCGGTGCCGCTGGGCACGACCGACAATCTCAATATGCCCAGCCCGCTTCAGCCGGAGCTGTTCTGGCAGATCAAGGAAAGCGTGCGCGGCCTGGCCGAGGCCTGCCGGGTTTTCAACGCGCCCGTCACCGGGGGCAACTGCTCGCTCTATAACCAGAGCCCGGCCGGCCCCATCGACCCCACCCCGACCGTCGCCGTCGTCGGCCTCATCGACAAACCGGAGCACGTCACGACGCAATGGTTCAAGGCGGAAGGCGACGCGGTCATTTTGCTGGGCGAGGTGGCGGACCTGGAGGATCCGTTGCAGGGGTTGGGCGGCAGCGCGTATTTGCAGGTCATTCACGGCCAAAAAAACGGTGCGCCGCCGCGCTGCGATCTGGAGACCGCGCGGACGTTGCACACTACGCTGCTGGGCTTGATCCAATCCGGCCTGGTGCAGAGCGCCCACGATTGCAGCGAAGGCGGCCTGGCGGTTTGCCTGGCCGAAAGCTGCATCAGCCAGCTCGTGGCGCGCGAAACGCCGCGCCTGATCGGGGCGCAGATTGATCTTTCTGCCGTGGCCGCGCCTCGTGAGAACGCGGCGGCCTGCCGGCTGGACGCGCTGCTGTTCGGCGAGACGCAAAGCCGCGTGGTGGTCACCTGCAAACCGCTGGACGCGGTGAAAGTGATTGAGCGGGCGAAGCTGCTGGGCGTTTCCGCCGCGCCGCTGGGCATCGTGGGCGGCGACAAGCTCGTGGTGAAAACCGCGGCGGGCGAATTCAGTGCGCCGGTGGCCGAATTGCATGATGTCTGGTGGAACAGCATCGCCCGGGCGATGAAATGATTCCGGAATGATCACCCTTTCGGAGGAAAGCTCCGGCTCTCGAAATCCGCAAGAATCAGGCAGTCCGGATTATCCGGCAAGGGTCCAGCCATGGGTTTGGACCCCTTGTGGCACAATTCCGCCGGACCGTCGCCTTTCCGCCCCAGCGCCCGGGGTGGATTCGCACTGCCGCTAAGACAAGCGGGGGCGTTGCGCCCTCGTGCCCGGGCGCACTGTGCGGTAGGACGCACAGGCCTGCCTTTGAACAGCGCGTCGGCTTTCGTTTCCAATGCTCTGATGCGCCATTCAAGTGGATTAAACCGTTTGATTTTAAACGCGGCCCAAGTATCCTTCCGCGTTTAACCAAACCAACATGCGACAATTTTTGACCATCGCCGCCAATGCCTTCATGGAATTGATCCGGCAGCCGGTGTTTCTGCTGCTGATGACGGCGTCGGTGCTGTTTGAAATCTTTCTGGCGGTGCCGTATTACTTTGCGCTGGGGGACGAAACCAAGCTGGTCGCCACCAGCACCCTGGCGGTGATGCTGCTGTCCGGATTGCTCGGCGCGGTGTTGAGCGCGTCGGCGTCGCTGGCGCGGGAAATCCGCACAGGCACGGCGCTGGCTGTGCTTTCCAAGCCGGTTGGCCGCGCGCAATTCTTCCTGGCCAAATACGCCGGCCTCGCCGCCGCCCTGGCGCTGTTATCCTACGTCAACCTCGTCGGCGTCCTGCTCGCGAACTGGATGTCGTTCGACGCCTACGGCAAAACCAACCTGCCCGCGATCGGCGTTTTCGCCACCGGAGTGATGGTGGCCTACGCGCTGGCGGGTTTCAGCAATTTTTTCCTGCGCCGGCCGTTTGTGAGCGACGCGGTCCTGGCGCTGGTGGTGATGACGACGCTGGCGGCGTTTCTGGTGTTTCGCTTCGTCCGGCAGATGCAGTCTCTGGGCGCCATGGCGCATGTGGACTGGCGGCTGGTGCCGGCGGGGATCCTGATCCTGTTCGCGCTGTGGATCCTGGCGGCCCTGGCCCTGGCCTGCTCGACGCGGCTGGACACGATTCCCACCCTGGCGATTTGCTCGGCCTTCTTTTTGTTGGGCCTGATGTCGGATTATTTCTTTGGCACGCGCGCGGAGGCGGGCAATTGGTGGGCTTCGGTGCTTTACACCGCCGTTCCAAACTGGCAGCTTTTCTGGCTCGCGGACGCCCTGGATATGGGCAAGAGCACGTTCCACTGGGGCTACGTTGGCAAGGCCTTTGCCTATGTGGTCGCCTACGCGGGAGCGGCGCTGGCCGTTGGCACGGCGTTGTTTGAGGAACGGGAATTAAGTTGAGCATGGAACGCAACATTCAAAAAAACGGTCTGGTGAATCTGGTCGCGGCGGCGGTGATCTTTGTCGCCGCCTTTGTCTTGACCAGCTATGTGAATTCACTGGCGGGCCAGGTGTGCTCGATCTTTCTCGGCCTGGGCGTGCTGGTGGCCTTCGCCGGCTGGTTCCAAATGCGGCTTGAGGAAAACGAGCGGCTGGAAAGGCTGGAGGTGGAGGAATTTGCCCGCGCCCGGGGTGAGACCACGCTGTTTGAAGCGAAGGACGCGGAAATTTTTCCAGCGCAACGCGCGCGCGCGCAATTCGAAAAGTTTTTTGTGCCGGGCTTTGGCGCGCTGCTGTTCCTGCTCGAAGCCGGGGGGGCCTGGCTGCTCTGGCGCTGGGTTTCCATGCCCACCGGCGGCATTGTCACCGACCGGGCGATGGCGGCCTTGTCGATGTTCGGGATCCTGGCGCTGTTGTTGTTTTTGCTGGGGCGGTTTTCCGTCACCATTGCCCGGCTGGAAAATCACCGGTTGTTGCGGCCCAGCGCGAGTTTTTTGCTGGCCGGCGCCTACCTTTGTTTCGCCACTGCGCTCGGCATTGCCGGGTCCCGGACCGGATTCGTGCCGGCGGACTTTTACATCGCCCGCGCCTTGTGCGTGCTGCTCGGCCTGATGGCGGTGGAAATGCTCGCCACCCTGCTGCTGGAGGTTTACCGGCCCCGGGTGAAAGGCAAGATCGCCCGGCCCCTTTACGAAAGCCGGCTGGTCGGCCTGCTCGCGCAGCCGGAAGGGCTGTTCACCACGGCGGCGCAGACGCTGGATTATCAATTTGGTTTCAAGGTTTCCGAAACCTGGTTCTTTCAGCTGCTCAGGAAGAACCTGCTGCTGCTCCTGCTCGCGCAGCTGGCGGTGCTCTTTTTGTCCACCGGCGTGGTGTTCATTGACGCGGGCGAACAGGCCGTGCTGGAGCGGTTCGGCCGGCCGGTGGCCGTGCTCGAGCCGGGCGCCCATCTGAAATTGCCGTGGCCGGCGGACCGGATTTACCGCTATTACACCGACCAGATCCAGACGTTCGACGTCGGTTACACGCCGGACGCGCAAAGCGAGGCCGCCACCACGATTTTGTGGAAGATCAGCCATGGCAAGGAGGAGAATTTCCTCGTGGCCAACCGGGAGCTGGTCACAATCAAGAGCGAGAATGCCGACACCACCAACACGCTCAAGGCGCCGCCGGTCAGCCTCCTCACGGTCAGTATTCCGGTGCAATTTCAAATCACGAACGTGCTGCAATGGGCCTATACCAATGCGGAGCCGGCGAACCTGCTCCAGGATCTGGCGACGCGCGCCGTCGTTCATTTTCTGGCCGGCGTGGATTTGAATGATGTGATGTCGCACGGGCGGCTGGAGGCGGCGGAGCAATTGCGCGACCAGATCCAATCGGCCGCGAACAGCTACCGGCTCGGCGCCAAGATCATTTTTGTCGGGTTGCAGGACATTCATCCGCCGGTCAAGGTCGCGGAAGACTATGAAAAGGTCGTGGGGGCGGAGCAGACGAAGCTGGCCGCCATTCTCAACGCCCAGGCGGAGGCCATCCGCACGAATGCGCTGGCCGGGGCGCAGGCATTCACGACCACCAACGTGGCCGACGCCCTGCGGCAGCGGCTGGAGGTTGCCGCCTTCGCCCGCGCCGCCCTGTTCACCAACCAGATTCCGGCGTTTGCCGCCGCGCCGTCGGTTTACCGGCAGCGCAAGTATTACCAGACCTTTGCCGACGCGACGGCCAACGCGCGCAAATATATTTTGCTCGTCACGAACACGGAGAACGTGGTGGTCTTCAATCTGGAAGACAAGATTCGCGACGATCTCCTGAATTTAAACGTGCCGCCATCCTCCAAATAGTTCAATCCCATGAAACGGAATACCTTGATCGTAGTCATTGGCGCAGTGCTGGTCCTCATCGCCGCGCTGCTGCTGTTTGTTTTCCAGGTCCGCCAGTCCGAAGTCGCCGTGGTCACGACGTTTGGCAGGCCGACCGCCCACCCGTATGACCAGCCGGGCGCCTACTTCAAATGGCCCAAGCCCATCCAATTCGTCTATAAATTCGACCAGCGCATCCAGAATTTTGAGGACAAGTTCAGCGAGAACCTCACGGCGGACAATAACATGCTGCTGTCGAGCGTGTATGTCGGCTGGAAGATTTCGGATGCGAGCCGGTTTTTGCTGGTGTTTCCCGGCGGTTCCGTACCCGCCGCCCAGCAGCGCCTCGAGGGCATGCTCCGCACGGCCAAGAGCGCCGTCATCGGCCGCCATGCGCTGGCCGATTTCGTGAATGCCGATCCGAAGGCGCTGAAGTTCGACAACATTGAAAGCGAAATCGAATCGACGGTCCAGGCCCAGCTGCAAACGAACAACTGCGGCATCCAGCTCGAGTTTCTCGGCTTCAAGAAGATCGGCCTGCCCGAAAGCGTGACCCAGACGGTTTTTGAGCGCATGACCTCCGAGCGGCAAAAATACATCAGCCTCGCCCGGTACGAAGGCGAGGCCGAAGCCGCAAAAATCAAGGCCGCCGCCGACCGCCAGGCCGCCGACACCATCAACAACGCGAACGCCGCCGCCATCCGCATTCAGGGCGAAGGCGAGGCCGAGGCCGCCAAGGTGCTGCCGGTTTTTCAACAAAATCCCGAGCTGGCGGTCTTCCTGTTCCGCATCAGCGCGCTCCAGCAATCGCTCAACCAGAAGGCGACCTTGATCTTCGACGAGCGCACCCCGCCGTTTGACCTGTTCACCGGCCTGCCGGCAACCGTCCCGAGCCACTGACCATGAGCCACGACCACGATCATCACGATTCCGCGCGCGCGCCGGAGGATGCCGGTTCGCAGGCGCTGGCGGAGGCATTGCGCAGCAGTTTCGCCATCGTCAAGGTGGCCATGGCGGTGATGGTGCTGGCCTTTTTTGGCTCCGGCTTTTTTACCGTCGGCCCGGCGGAAAAAGGAATCATTCTGCGTTTCGGCAAACCGGTCGGCGAAGCCCAAAACCAGGAGCTGCTGGGCGCGGGATTGCACTGGTCCTTCCCGTATCCCATCGATGAAGTGGTCAAGATTCCGATCACAGAACAACAGATCATCCGCTCATCCGTCGGCTGGTATGCGACCACCCCCGAGCAGGAATTAAGCGGTGCGGAGATGCCCGCCGGCGCGTCCCTGAACCCGGCGGTGGATGGTTATGCCATCACGGCGGACCGGAACATCATCCATACCCGCGCGACCCTCCGCTATCACATCGAGCGCCCGGTCCATTATGTTTTTGATTTCGTTTCCGCGTCCAACACCGTTCAAAACGCGCTGAACAACGCGCTGCTTTACACCGCCGCGCACTTCGCGGTGGACGATATTCTGACCCGCGATGTGGCCGGGTTCCAGGAGGCCGTGCTCCAGCGCGTCGGCGATTTGACCGAGCAGTACCGGCTCGGCATTGTGATCGACCAGTGCGAGGTGCAAAGCATCGCGCCGCGGCAATTGAAGGGTATTTTCAGCCAGGTCACCACCGCGCGGGAAAACCGCAACAAGCTGATCAACGAGGCGCGCAGCTATGAAAACAAGGTTTTGAACCGGTCCAGCGGCCAGGCGTTCGCCATCACCAGCGAGGCGGCCACCGCCAGCGGCAATTACGTCAAATCCATCAACGCCGAGGCCAAGCGGTTCGGCGATTTGCTGCCGAAATACCAGAGCAATCCCAGCCTGTTCGTGCAGATGATGTTCCTGCAGGCGGTCGGACAGGTGATGACCAACGCGGAGAAGTGGGTCCAGCCGACCGCCGATCATGGCAAGAGCACGCAGGTGCGGCTGATGTTGAATCGTGAGCCGCCGCAACCCAAAGCTCCGCCCGCACCGGAGGAATAAATGGAAACACCTTTGAAATCACCGGTGGACGGGCCATTTGACATTCGGACAGCATCGGTCACTTTTTAGTTATGCAAGTTACATCGCTTTTGAGCCAACACGAACACGAGCACGGGCCGGAATGCGGATGTGGCCACGACCATGAACATTCCGTCGTGCACCTGTGGCAGGCCGTGCTGGGCATCGTCTTCGTCCTGAACGCCTTCATTGTGGACTGGCTGTTCGTGCAGGGCAGCACCGTCGCCAGCGCCAGCGCCCTCATCGGCGCCATCGTCCTCGGCTATCCCATCGTCGTCACGGCCATCAAGGATTTGCGCATCGGCCATCTCAGCATCAACGAGCTCGTCGCCATCGCCGTGCTTGCGGCGTTCGCGTCCGGCGATTACAAGGTCGCCGGTGTGGTCGCCTTTTTCATGCTCACCGGCGAAATCATCGAGACCCGCACCGCCGAGGGCGCCCGCGCCTCCATCGAATCCCTCATCAAACTCACCCCCACCAAGGCGCGCCGCATCAAAAAGGACGGCAGCGAGGAGGAAGTCGCGGCCAGCGAACTGGCCATCGGCGACATGATCCGCATCCGGCCCGGCGACAATGTCGCGGCGGACGGCCTCATTCTCAGCGGCCAGGGCTCGTTCAACCAGGCCACGATCACTGGCGAATCCCTGCCGGTGGACAAGAAATCCGGCGACGAGGTCTTTGCCGGCACCCAGAATCTCACCGGGGTCCTGGAAATCAAGGTCAGTCGCGCCGGCGAAGACACGACCTTGGGCCGCGTGCGCGAACTGATCCTGGCCGCCGAGAAGACCAAGCTACCGATCATGAAGATCGTGGACCAATACATGGGTTTTTACACGCCGCTGGTGCTGGTCATTGGCGCGCTGGTCTGGGCGTTCACGCATGACCTGTCCCGCGTGATTGCCGTGTTTGTCGTGTCCTGCCCGTGTGCCTTCATTCTGGCGACGCCCACCGCGATGGTGGCCGCCCTGTCCGCCGCCGCGCGCCTCGGCATTTTGATCAAGAATGTCGCCGACATCGAGGCTGCTGCGAAAATCAACGCGTTCATCTTCGACAAGACGGGCACGCTCACCACCGGCCAGCTCGCGGTCAGCCGGCTGGCGCCGCTCGGCGAGACGAAGCCGGCGGAACTGCTTTTGCTCGCCGCGTCCGCCGAGAAATACAGCAACCATCCGACCGCCAAGGCGCTCGCGCAAATTGCGGGCGAAGCGGGCGTGCCGCTCACCGAGCCGAAGGATTTCACCGAGACCGCCGGGCGCGGCGTGAAGGCGCAGATCAACGGCGCGACCGTTCTGGTCGGCCGCGCGCAATGGCTGAAGGACAACGGCGTCGACGCGAATTTTGAAAAGTCGGTGGACCTCAATGAGGCCGAGGGCTGGAGCCTGATCTTCGTCGCGCGCAATGGCAGCTGCGTTGGCTGGATCGGCATGCAGGACCAGACCCGCGCCGAGGCGAAGGCCGCGCTGGCCGAGCTGAAGGAAGCCGGAGTGCGCCGGGTGGCGATGGTGAGCGGCGACCGCCAGGCCGTGGCGATGCGGGTGGCGGCGGAAATTGGCTGCGAAGAGACGAAGGGTGAATGCCTGCCCCAAAACAAGGTGGAATTTGTCCGCGCCATGAAGGCGAAGGGCTACCGCGTGGCGGTGGTTGGCGATGGTGTGAACGATGCTCCGGCGCTGTCTGCCGGGGACATCGGCATTGCGATGGGGGCGGCGGGCAGCGAAGTGGCGATTCACAGCGCGACGATTGCGCTGATGAACAACGATCTGCGCCGGCTGCCGTTCCTGGTGAAGCTTTCGCGCAGCACCCGCGCGGTCATCAACCAGAATTTTGTGTTTGGCGTTGTGTTCATCCTGGTTGGTTGGACGACGACAGCGACCGGCTACATCGGCCCGATCACCGCCTCCATTTTGCACGTTACCGGGAGCCTCATTGTGATTTTCAACAGCGCGCGGCTGGTGCGCAAGGGCGAGGAACTGGAGCATTTCCATCCGGAACCGGTTGCGCCCGAAACCGGATCCGGTTCGCGCCCGGCCGTGCCCGGCCAGCTTACGCCCAAACTGGCGTAAGCATTCCCTGTCTGATTTATGCCCGTAGCCGAATTAAATCCGCCATCCGCCATCCGCCATCCGCCATCGAACGGTGAGGTGGTGGTTTCCGTCCGCGGCCTCACCAAGGTCTTCAAGGATTTCTGGAACCGGCCCAAGGCGCGGGCGGTGGACAACGTGGATTTTGATATTCGCCAGGGCGAGGTGTTTGGCCTGCTCGGCCCGAACGGCTCGGGCAAGTCCACCACGGTGAAGCTCCTCCTGGGCCTGCTCTACCCGACCAAGGGCCATATCGAGGTGTTCGGCCGCTCGCCGCGGCACGTGCAGACGAAGTCGCGCATCGGTTACCTGCCGGAGGAATCGTACCTTTACCGCTACCTCAACTCGCGCGAAACGCTCGACTTTTTTGGGAACCTTTTTCATCTCGGCAAGGACGAGCGCAACAGCCGGATCGAGCAACTGCTCGAAATGGTCGGCCTGAGCCAGGTCCATATGCGGTCCATCGGCGAATTTTCCAAGGGCATGCAGCGCCGCATCGGCCTCGCCCAGGCGCTGATCAACGACCCGGACCTGGTGATTCTGGACGAGCCGACCTCGGGGCTCGACCCCATCGGCTGCCGCGAGGTCAAGGATCTCATCCTGGCGCTGGCGCGGCGGGGCAAGACGGTGATTTTGAGCAGCCATCTGCTGTCGGACGTGGAGGACGTTTGCGACCGGGTGGTGATTTATTACGGCGGCAAAATCCAGGCGATGGGCACGCTCCGGGATTTGCTTGCCACGCCGGATGCGATCCGCATCACCATGCCCGCGCTGCCGCGGGAGACCCTGGAGCGCGTGCTGGCCATCATCCGCCAGGATGTGGCCGGCGACAAGGTCCGGATTGACACGCCCACCCAGAATCTGGAGGGCTATTTTCTCGACGTGGTGCAGAAGGCGCGCCGGGCGTCGGCGGAAACCTCGGGCGCAACCTCCGGCGCGCGCGTGGCGGCTTATTTGCGCGCGGGCGGCGAGGAACGACCGTCCGCCGAGAAAATTCTTGAACGGCTGGCGCCGCCGGCAGCGGCCCAACCGATCACGCCCCCAAAACCGGCGGTGCCGGTCGCGGCGCCGGCGATGAATGATCAAAAGCTGGCTGCGCTGGCGAAAGCCGCCGAACCTGCCGCCCCGTCCGCCTCGGCTGCCCCGTCCGCTGCTCCGGCCAAGCCGGTGGATTTGTCGAAAGCGGATGAAAAATTGTCATCCTTGCTGGGAAAGAAACCCTAGTTCGAGTACGAGAACGAGAACGAGGACGATTTACTGATGCAACGTCTCTCCGCCATCGCCTGGTTGACCTGGAAAGCCGCCTTTCGGTTCCGGCTGTTTCTGGTGATTGCGGCATTGTTGCTGGCGGCGGTGGTGGGGCTGCCCCTGTTGATCAGGGACGATGGCACGGCCCGCGGTTTCACTCAGATCCTGCTGACGTACACGCTGAGCGTCATCACGGCGTTGCTCGGTCTTTCCACCCTCTGGCTGGCCTGCGGCACCTTGGCGCGGGACATCGAGGAATGCCAGATGCAGGTCGTCGCGACCAAGCCCATTGCGCGCTGGCAGATCTGGCTGGGCAAATGGCTCGGCATCATGTCGCTGAACGCGGCGCTGCTGGCGTTGTCGGGCGGCTGCGTTTATGGCCTGCTGGAATGGCGGGCGTCCCGGTTGCCGGCGGCGGAACAAGCCGTTTTGCGCCAGCAGGTGCTGGTGGCGCGCGGTTCGGCCCGGGAGCCGAGCAATGACGCGGCCATTGAAGCCGACACGGAACGCATTTTGCAGGCGCGTTTGAAAAACAGCCCGGTGGAGAAGGTGGACGTGCCGGAGGTGCGCAAGCAAATCCGCGAGCGGGTCAAAGCGGATTATCAACTCGTGCCGCCGGGCTATTGGCGCCAATGGCAGATCAAGCTGGGCTTCGCGAAAAACTTTCTGCAGGACAGACAGCTGCAACTGCGGGTGAAATTCAACGCGGCGCAAAAAAGCGCGTCCGGCACGTTCATCGCCATGTGGCAGGTCGGCGTGCCGGAAACGGTCAAGCTCTGGCGCAGCGGACCGATGAGTCTGGCGCCGGACACGTTTCATGAGTTTCTGATTCCGGCAAATCTGTTTGACGACCAGGGCGTGCTGACGATCCAGTTCCAGAACGCGAATGAAACCGCGCTGCTGTTCCCGCTGGGCGAAGGGATGGAAGTATTGTATCCCGAAGGGAGCTTCACGCTGAATTTTGTCCGCGGTCTGGGAATCATTTTTTGCTGGATGGCGCTGCTGGCGGCCCTGGGCTTGATGGCGGCCAGTTTTTTGACGTTTCCCGTCGCGGCATTCTTTTCCCTGGCGATCCTGGTGATGGTGCTTTCCAGCGGCACGCTGGCCGAGGCGGTGGATGCCGGCACGGTCGCGGGCGGCAACTCGGAGACGGGTGTCATGGGCCATTCGGGGGCGGATATGGTGTTGATCCCGTTCTTTCAGGGTTTGCTGGTGGTCATCAATCTGGTCAGGAGCTTTTCGCCGATCGATGCCTTGAGCAGCGGGCGCAGCATTTCCTGGATGGAACTCGGCGCGGCCTTCACGCAAATCGTTTTGCTGCTGGGCGGAATCCTCGGCGTCATCGGCATCCTGCTGTTCAACCGGCGTGAACTGGCAACGTCGCAGGGAAACCAATGAGCGCGCGCGCCAAGAAGGTTCTTTTGCTGCTGCTGGCGGCGGTGTTGCTGGCCGGGTCCGGCCAGATGCAAAGGTCGTTGAATCGCGATCGGGAGCGGCTGGGGCTGACGCGCGCGTCGGCGCTGACCGGTGCCCCCCCGATGCTGGCGTTCACCACGGTCGCCCTGGGCGGTTTCCGCGGGTTGATTTCCAATTATCTCTGGATCCGGGCCAATGACCTGCAGATTGACGACAAATTTTTCGAGGCGGCCCAGCTGGCCGACTGGATCACCGCCCTGGAACCGCACTTCACGCAGGTCTGGCTGTTCCAGGCGTGGAACATGGCCTACAACATCTCGGTAAAGTTCAAGGATTTTTCCGATCGCTGGCACTGGGTGGAGCGCGGGATCGAACTCCTCCGCGACGATGGACTGCGTTACAATCCCAATGATCTCCTGATCCATCGCGAACTGGCCTGGTTTTTTCAGCACAAAATGGGTCAGAACCTTGACGATGCGAATCTATATTACAAACAGGAATGGGCGCGGGAAATGATGCCGTTTTTTGGCCCCAACGGGACGAATTTCTCCGAATTGCTGCAGCCGCAGACAGCCGAGGCGGTGGCGCGGATGCAATTCTTCACCAACAAGTACAAGCTCGACCCGGTCTTCGCGGACAAGCTGAATGCGGAATATGGGCCGCTCGACTGGCGGCTGCCCGAAGCGCATGCGATTTACTGGGGCGCCCTCGGCCTGGAAAAATCGAAGGAAAACCCCGACAAAGTGAAGGCGGAGGATGTGATCACGGTGCGCCGCAACATTTACCAGTCCATGCAGCAGGCGTTTTACCACGGACGGTTCATTGCCAGCCCCTTTGTCAAGACGTACGAGCTGGGCCCAAATCTCGACCTGCTTCCCAAGGTCAGCGCTGCCTATGAGACGATGATCCAGGAGGATCCCAAAATGGCCCCCAACATCGCCCTCGCGCACCGGAATTTTCTGCGTACCGCGGTTTATTTTCTGTATGAAAACAATCGCATGGCCGAGGCGGCGAAATGGTTCCGTTATCTGGGGGAGAAGTATCCCGATAAGCCGATCATTGACGGTGACCCCACGTCATTGCCGCGAAATGTCACCCTCGATCAATACGCCGTCGCCTGTGTGCAGGGAGACATCAAAGATACCTCGCAGGAACGCACGACGGCGGCGGTCGGCGGATTGCTCATGCAGGCTTATCACGCCCTGGTCATGGGGGAGGACGACCGCTATACCGCCTTCAAGCTCCTCGCGGGCAAGGTTTACGAGCATTATCAGGCGGAAATTTCCGCCCCGATAATTGTCCAGGAACGCATCGCCCTGCCGCCCTTCGCCGACATTAATAAGGCTGTGCTTAACCAGTTGCTGGACCCGCAAACCGGCGTGCCTTTCGCTGCGCGCGCCATCCTGCGCTCGCAATTGGGAATGCTGGCGGAAACCAATGCCCCGCTGTCGACCGTCGCCACCAACCCGCCGCCACCAACCGCGCCGGCGCCGACGAACGCGCCCGCCACCAATTCGGTCGGGAAGTGATTCGTTCGTCTGAAGGATTTCTCCAAACCGATCGGCATGTCCGGTTTTGCTTTCGGAGCGCGGCATTTATGCCGCTTCATCGCGCACGCGACGTTGAATGGTGAAGCGGCACAAATGCCGCGTTCCATGAATCTGGACACCCGCCGATTCGTGAGATTGCTTCATGGCCAGGCTCTGGTAACCTTATCCTTCGGTGACGAAAAACAAATCCCATGACCGCCCGCTGCGCGTCGGCCTGATTTCACTTGGCTGCGCCAAAAACCTGGTGGACGCCGAAATCATGCTCGGCGCACTGCTCAAGGACGGCGTGGAAATCACCAACGACGCCGCGCAAGCCGACGCCGTCATCGTCAACACCTGCTCCTTCATTGATGCCGCACAGGAGGAGAGCGTGGACACCATCCTCGAGTCCGCCGAGGTCCGCGCCGCCCAAAATCGTGGCCAGAGCCTCATCGTTTCCGGCTGCCTGCCGCAGCGGTTCCGCGACGAACTGCCGAAACTGTTGCCCGAGGTGGACGCGTTCATGGGCATCGACCAGGTCGCGCAGGTCGCGGACATCGTCCGGCAGGCGATGGGGCGGCGTGCGGAACGGATTGGAAAACATCGAACATCCAACATCGAACATCCAACATCGAAGAAAAAAATCGCCGGGCGTCTGGCTGAGTTGAACCGGGGCGGTGCCGTCTCCGAACACGAAAAGGAGGAATCACTCCGTGGCACGGGAAAATTCGGAAAAACCAAAACGGTCGTTGCTCCGGCAGGCTCATCCTCGCCGATTTTGGACGTCACCCAGCGGCCGGTTTTCATCCCCGATTTCGGCACGCCGCGCTTCCGCCTCACGCCCAGACATTTTGCCTACGTCAAGATCGCCGAGGGCTGCAATCATCCGTGCAGCTTCTGCATCATCCCGCGCATGCGCGGTTCGCACCGCAGCCGGCAGCAGGCGGACATCGTCGCCGAGGCGAAGGCGCTGATTGCCGACGGGGTGAAGGAGCTGAACCTGATTTCGCAGGACTCGACTTATTACGGACTCGATTTGCGGCCGGGCCACAGCCGCGCGATTTCGTCGCCGGAAAAGTTTTCGGCCGCGGCAAAGTCGCTTTCCGCCGATGCCACGACCATCTGCACGCTGCTGCGCGAATTGAATGCGCTCCCGGGCGACTTCTGGATCCGCCTGCTGTACACCCATCCGGCGCATTGGACGGACGAACTGATTCAAACCATTGCCGATTGCCCGAAGGTGGCGCGCTACGTGGATATTCCGCTCCAGCACATCCACGAAAATATGCTGGAGCGGATGCGCCGCGAGACTTCTCAGCAATACATTGTGGACCTCATCCGAAAAATCCGCGCCGGGGTGCCGGGCATCGCGCTGCGGACGACGTTCATCGTCGGCTTCCCCGGTGAAACTGAGGCCAGCTTCAACACGCTGCTCGATTTCATCCGCGAAACCCGATTCGAGCGGCTTGGCGTGTTCGCGTATTCCAAGGAAGACGGCACGCGTGCCGGGGCGATGAGCGGGCAGCTCCCCGACAAGGTGAAGCAGCAGCGCCGCAAGCTGGCGATGGCCGCGCAGCATCAGATCGCCCGCCAGGTTTCCGAAGCCTTCGTCGGCCGCACCCTCAAAGTCCTCGTCGAAGGCAAGGCGGATGAAGAACAGTTGCAGCAGGCGAACATTTCATCGTGGGAGCACGGCTTGATGCGCGAACGCGAATCCCGTCACGTGTCACCCGACACCCGTCACTTCTTTGTCGCCCGCGGCGAAGCCGACGCTCCGGACATCGACGGCCGGGTTTACGTGCGCGGCAAGGTGCCGGTGGGCGAATTCGCCCGGGTCAAAATCGTCGGCCACACCGATTATGATTTGATTGCCAAGCCGGTTTGACTGCCGGTCGTTGATTCATTACGGGTCTTAAAATAGCATGGTTATTCTGATCTGCTTCCTCTATTAGCTCTGCTTGAGCCATGCGGACTTGCCCGAAATGCGGCGAACAGATTGAGGACCAGTTTACGTCGTGCTGGAAATGCGCGGCTCCGCCGAAAGAAACCGCGCCCAAGCCTCTGTTCTCGCGATCGGCAAGGCGGTACTTTTTTTTGGGCATGCTGTTCGAGGCGGTTTTAATCGCGCTTTGTTTTCTGCTGCCCGAGTGCTGGCTGCAAGTTGAAGTTCGCAATTTCATGACAATCACCCATTTCCCGTTGGAATTTTTTTTGATGGGTGGATTACGCCTCGGGGAGACTGCCATCTCGGCGATTTTTGGTTTACTTATCGGGTTAGCCATAGTGTCGTCGGTTTGGGGGTTCCTGATTTACCTGGCAACGCGTTTAATGAAAAGATTTTCGGCCCGCTTTATTGTTTCCCCACGACAGAAGCTGGCCCTGAGATACGGTGCCGGTATTCTCGGCGCGACGGTATTATTGTGGACCATCGTTGTGAATCTCCCGGCTACACCATTTTCGTTTACAGCCACGCCCGAGGTGAAATCAACCGTGGACGGCAACACTGCGTTCGCCATCGACCTTTATCAAAAGCTCAAAGACCGGCCGGGCAATCTGTTCTTCTCGCCGTACAGCATCTCTACTTCGCTGGCGATGACCTATGCCGGCGCGCGGGGAGGTACGGAAACCGAAATGGCCAAGGTGCTTCACTTCAACCTTGCCCAGACCAATCTCCCGTTGGCGTTCGGCGAATTGGCGTCGCGCATGAACCGGATTCAACGCTGGAACCGCATCACGCTGGCGGCGGCCAACTCGCTCTGGTGCCAGCAGGATTACCGGTTCACCGACACGTTTCTGAATCTGGTCCACAAATACTACCGTGCGGATGCTCGCCCGGTTGATTTCAAGCGCTCCGCCCCGGCGGCCGCCAATGAAATCAACCACTGGGTCGAACGCGAGACAAAGGGGAAAATCAGGGGCGCAGTCGAGCCGGGCCAATTCACTGATCTGACCCGGCTCGTCCTGTGCAATGCGATTTATTTCAAGGGAAAATGGCAGCATCAATTCAAGAAGAGTGACACCGAACCCGCTCCGTTCCATGTCACCACGAATGAAACAGTGACCGTGCCGATGATGTCTCAAAAAGCACACTTTAGACAGGCCCACAGCGATGATGATTCGGTTGAGCTGTTGGATTTGCCCTACTCGGGAACGGATCTGTCCATGATCATTCTGCTGCCGCAAATCGAGTATGCTTCGCCCGATGTCGAAAATCCCGGCCTGCCCGATCTGGAACGGAAATTGACTGCTGAAAATCTCCGCACCTGGCTGGAGGAGCTGGATCAAGCTAACTCACATGAAACCCGGGTCGCTTTGCCTCGTTTCGCCACTACCCAAAGTTTTGAGCTGGCAAAAGAATTGAAGTCTATGGGCATGGCCTCTGCCTTTGATGATACGACCGCAAACTTTTACGGAATGGATGGAACCACCAACTTGGTAATCTCTGATGTAATTCACAAGGCGTTTGTCGATGTAGATGAATCCGGCACCGAGGCCGCTGCCGTAACTATATCCATGGTCAGGACTGCAGGCATGGCCGGCCGTTTCATCGTGGACCATCCGTTCATCTTCCTGATACGCGAGAATGGCAGCGGGACCATTCTGTTCCTCGGCCGGATCGTGGATCCGACAAAATAAAAGGGCTGGCAGGTTTTGGCGGGCGAGGTTACAACGAACGCGTTACGCATCATGGCCACCATCGTTTTTGACATCGAGACGTCCGCGCTGCCGCTGGAAAATTATGACGAGGCGCAGCAGGAATACCTGTTCCGCGAGGCGGAAAAGATTGCCGACGAGCCGGCCCGCGAAACCAGGCGCGCGGAAATCCGCCAGCAGTTCAACCTCTGGCCGTTCACGGCGCAGGTCGTCTGCGTGGCCATGCTCAACGCCGACTCGCTGCGCGGGCAGGTGCTGTTCACCGCCGAGGATTTTGAGGATACCGGCGCCGAGGCCGGGCCGGTTGAATTCACGCCCTGCGCCGACGAATTCGAGCTGCTGACCGCGTTCTGGGATGTGGCGAAGCATTACGATTCGGTGGTGACCTTCAACGGCCGCGGGTTTGACGTGCCGTTCATGTACCTGCGTTCGGCGCTGCTCAACGTGCCGATCTCGAAAAAGAACTGGCTCGGCTATCGTTACGCGGTCGAGCCGCACTGCGACCTGGCCGAACAATTCACGTTTTACGGCGTGAGCGGGCGCGAAGGCGCGGCGCGGCGGTTCAACCTGGATTTTTACTGCAAGGCGTTTGGCATCGAATCGCCGAAAAGCCATGGGGTCACCGGCATGGATGTGAATACACTGCTGGCCGCGGGCAAATACCGTGAAATCGCGGAATATTGCCTGCGCGACGTCCGCGCCACCGTGGAGCTTTACCGGATCTGGAAGGAAAGACTGGCGGGGATCAAATGAAGGAGCGCGGGCAGCTTGCCCGCGAAAACGCGGACGAGCCGTCCGCGCTCCGCGCCAAATAGCCAAATGATTACGCTCATTTGTTTCGCCCTGAAGGAAGAAGCCGCGCCCTTTCGAAAAATGGCGGTGGGCAGATCGGGAATTTCCATTCTCATCACCGGCATCGGGCGGAAGAATGCGGAAAAAGCCGTCCGCGAATTTCTGGCCGCCCATTCACCGGCGCTGGTGCTGACCTGCGGTTTTGCCGGCGGCTTAAGTCCGGATTTAAAACTGGGCGACGTGGTTTTTGAATTGACCGATCGGAGGGGCGAGTTCCACGAGCCCCTGATTGAAAAAGAAGTTGGGGACTCGCGGAGCTCGTCCCTCCGGGAGAAATTGATCGCCGCCGGCGCGAAACCGGCAAAGTTTTTCTGCGCCGACCGCATCGCCACGACCGTTGAAGAAAAGAAGAAGCTGCGCATTGAGACCGGCGCCGACGCAGTCGAGATGGAGTCGGGAGCCATTCATGCCGCCTGCCGCGAGCGCGGAATTCCCTGCGCGACAGTGCGGGTGATTTCCGACCCGGCCGGCGAGGATTTGCCGTTGGATTTCAACCAGCTATCCCGACCGGACCAGAACCTCGATTACGGCAAGCTGGCCTGGGCGATTGCCAGAGCGCCGGGAAAAATCGGCGCGTTGATGCAGCTGCAAAAGAAGACCCGGTACGCAGCGGAACAATTGGCGGCCGTCCTTACCAAGCTTCTGCAGGCGCCGAGGTAACGAGGCGCTTGCTGAACTTTACGATAGGTGATTTACGATTTACGAATCCTTCCACATTCCAGGCGCGCTGCGTAAGTCGAAATAGTCTGAGCCTCCTCACGTCGGCTCCGGGAACTCATTGCTGGGAAACTGCGGGCGGCGGGGCCGCCGGCGAGGCGGGCTTTTCCTTCGCGTGTTCGCTGTAGCTGATGAAGGCTGCGCCGATGACGATGAGCGCTACGCCGCTCCAGCGCACGGCGTCCACGCGCTCGTGCAGGAGGAATTGCGCCGCCAGGGTCGTCAGCACGAAACTGATTGCCGTCAGCGGCCAGACAAAGCTCACGTCGCGCTGGCCGAGCAGGTATTGCAGCAGGATGAAGAAGGTTGTTTCCAGCAGCAGGCCGAACAGCACGTTTTTGTTCGCAAACCAGTTGCCAACAAGAAGGATCACATTCTTCCAGACCGGCAGGCTGGCCTTGCGTTCGGTGTATTTTATCCCGATCTGGTCGAGGCCTTTTTTCAGGGCGATGACGCCGAAGGCCTCAAAGGTGAAGGCGATGACGAGAATGATGAGAATTTTTGTCATATTACAAATCCTGGTAGCGGATCAGTTCGATGCCTGATTGTTTCACCAGCTCCTTCACGCGCGGACTGATGAGGGCTTCGAATTCATGCTTAAATTCATCCAGCGACGGATGTGAGTAAAGCTCGGAATCACCCGGCGGCAATTCCGGCAGCAGCCTCAGGACATATTCCTCGTCCACGTGGGAATCCTGCAGCAGGCCAAACGTGATTTGGGCGTGCTTGATGCCGCGCTGCTGCAGCGGTTCGCGGGCGCGGCCGGAAAGCCAGGCGTGAATTGCCGCATGAAAGACTCGATAAAACCAGCGTCCGCGCGTCATGCGCCGGCTCCGGGCCAGGCAGTCGCGGGTGAAACGCAGGTGCCGGATGCCGAGCTTGCCGGCGTCTTCCATCAAAATACGGAACACAACCGGGTGCAGGTGCAGGTGCAGGTGGCCGTTGACGTGGTCGAGGGGTAGCCCGGTGGCGCGGAACCGTTCAAACTGGGCGTGGATTTCGGCGCGCAGTGGTTCCCGCAGGCGGCGATTGAAAAAATAGCGAAAGCCGGCGCCGACCGGGTCATCGCTGAATTCGCGGCGGTCGTTGACCAGGCCGGGAATTTTTTCCGGCGGCAGCGCGGAATGGCCCAGCAGCAGGGTCAGGTGCAACCCGACGCCGAGTTTGGGGTTTTCCCTGGCCAGCGCGACGGCTTCGGCACAGTCCGGTTCATTGACCATGAGGCTGGCGCTGGTCAGAATGCCTTCGCGATGCGCCCGGATGACGGCCTGATTGATGGAGGGCGACCGGCCGAAATCGTCCGCATTGACGATGAGGCGGCGTTGCGAGTGCGGGGTGCTGCGTGCGGAATGCGGAGCCGCGGTGTCAGGACGGTCCATAATCGGAGGTGGTGGCGCCGACGGCATAGCGCAGCCAGCTTCGAAGAATCAAGAAAGCTTTGCATCCCTTGCTAAGCCGTGCCGGTTGCGGGCCAAAGACGTCAAAACGGGACCGCTCGAGTTTGAGCAGCAGCCGCCAGTAAACCGAGCCCATCAATTCGGCGGCGGTCATGGCCCGGCGATCCTCGGCGGGCAGCGTTTCGCGGGCGAGCCGGTAGAAATCCCGGGCGCGCGCGGCGAGATGTTCGGCGAGCTGGCGGTAGCGGTCGGAATAGCGGGATTGCAGAATTTCGTCGGGGGTGACGCCAAATTGTTTCAACTCGGCCAGCGGCAGATAGATCCGGCCGCGCCCGGCGTCGGTGCGCACGTCGCGCAGAATGTTGGTGAGTTGCAGCGCCTTGCCCAGGTAAACCGCATAGTCGCGGCAGGCGGGGTTCCGGTAGCCGAAGATTTCAATGCTCAACAGGCCGACGACGGAGGCGACGCGGTGGCAATAAAGTTCAAGTTGTTCAAGATTATCATAGCGCGGGATGTCCAGGTCCATCTCGCAGCCCTTGATCAATTCGTCGAAGAGCGCGAATGGGAGCTGGAATTCGCGGATGACCGGCTGCAGTTCGAGGTTTACGGCAAATTGCGGCATCTCATTGGCGCAGGCGCGCCGGATGTCTGCGCGCCAGGCGGCGAGCTGTTCGCGGCGTTGTTCAACCGGAACGGCGTCCTCGTCCGCCACGTCGTCCACTTCCCGGCAGAAGGCGTACAGAGCGGACATGGCGTCGCGTTTGGGGCGGGGCAGCAGGACAAACGCCAGTGCCAGGTTGGACGCGCTTTTGCGGGTGATCGTGCGGCAGTGTTGCATCAGGATCGGGGCGTGGGCGACGACAGGTCGGGAGACCTTGCCTCGCTGCGCGCCGGCGGCAACCCGCCCTTTTGGTCGATGGGGATATTGGGCTGGCGGGAGTGATGGTGATGGCGATACTTGCGCCGCCGGCGCTTGTTCTTGTGGAAGTACATTATCCAGGTTATTGCGCCGGCCGCCACCAGCAGAAAGGCGCCGGCCATGATGATAAAATTCGCCCAGTCCGGAACTACCCAGGCGGCGACTGGTATCAGGTCTTTCATGGCATCAAAATAACATCAGATTCGGGTTGCCGGTTGAAAGTCACGGGTTTTCATCCGGTGCGTTCTCGCCAAAATCCATTTTCAGCCGTTGCATGCGGTAACGCAGCGAATGCCGGGTCAATTTAAGCCGTTCGGAGGTGTGCGTCAGGCTAAAATTGTTTTGTTCCATCGCCCGGGTGATCAATTCGCGTTCCAGCCGCGCCAATGCGTCGTCCAGCGATTCGTCGGGCGCAACCTGCGGGGACAGGGTTTTCTGCAGGCGTGTTTCGACCTGGAAATCCGGCAGGCTGGACGGCTGGACCTCGGATGTCGTCTCCAGGATCAGCGCGCGTTCGATGACATTGCGCAGTTCGCGGACGTTGCCGGGCCAGCGGTGTGAAAGCAGTTTCTGGCGCGCGGCGGGCGCCAGGCTGTTTACATTTTTGTTCATCGTGGTGCGGAACAGCCTCAGAAAGTGCGCGGCCAGCAGCAAAATGTCCCCCTCCCGCTCACGGATCGGCGGCAGGCGGAATTGCACCACATTCAGGCGATGGAACAAATCCTCGCGAAACTGGCCTTCGGCAATGGCCTGCACGATGTCCCGGTTGGTCGCGGCGATGAGGCGGACATTGACCCGGAGTTCCTGCGTGCCGCCGACGCGGGTAAAGGTGCCGTCCTCCAAAAACCGCAGCAGCTTGGCTTGCAGCGGCTTGCTCATGTCCGCAATCTCATCGAGAAAAATCGTGCCGCCATCGGCTTCTTCGACCCGGCCGGGCTTTTGCTTCAAGGCTCCGGTGAAGGCGCCTTTTTCGTGGCCGAACAATTCGCTTTCGAGCAGGGTTTCGGGGATGGCGGCGCAGTTGATGCGGACGTAACTGGACTCGCGCCGCTGGCTCAGACTGTGCAGGGCGCCGGCGACGAGTTCCTTGCCCGTGCCGCTTTCGCCCAGAATGATCACCCGGGCATCGGTGGGGGCGACCGTCTGGATCAGCTTCCGCAACTCGAGCATTTTTTGCGATTCACCCACGATTTGATCGAGGCTGAAAGTTTCAATGGTGCGCGACCGCAGCGCGGCATTTTCCCGCAACAGCCGGTGGCGCTCGGCGCAGCGGGCCACGGCGTGAAGCAATTCCTCCGGCGCGAACGGCTTGGACAGGTAGTCAATCGCCCCGGCTCTGATGGCTTCGACCGCCAGCTTGGGGGTGGCGTAGGCGGTGAGCATGATGGCCGGCAGGTCGGGCCATTGGCTGTGGATTTTGCCGAGGAATTCGTAGCCGCTCATGCCGCCGAGCCGCGCGTCGGTGATGACCATGAAAAAATCCTCGTGCGCCAGCAGATTAAGCGCTTCCTCCGCGGATTCGACCGTGCGGGTGGCATAGTCTTCATCCTTCAGCACCGTCTGGAGGGACAGGCGCATATTCTTCTCGTCGTCCACGACAAGCACGGGTGGCAGGGGTGCAATCATGTGGTTGGTTTCAACAATGTTTTCACGGGAAAGATTACGATGAATTTTGCCCCCATTCCAAGCCTGGATTCGACCTGTATCCGGCCGCCGTACAGTTCAACGTTGTGCTTCACAATCGCGAGGCCGAGCCCCGTCCCGCGTTCCTTGGTGGTGTAGTAGGCCTCAAAAATCCGCCCGACCTTTTCGGGCGGGATGCCGGGGCCGTCGTCGCGCACGGAAATTTCAATCGATTGATCGCGATGGCTGGCGGCGGTGATGAACACATTTCCCTGTTCCCCGAGCGCTTCCTGCGCGTTTTTCAACAGGTTTATGAACACTTCAGACAAATGGCCGCGCTGCATCAGCAACGGCGGGAAGCCCTGGCCGTATTCCCGGTGAATCCGGATGGCCGTGGGCACGGCGGGTGGAAACACCTGCGCGATGGCGCGGTCAATCTCCCCGGTGACATTGAGTTTTTCAACATGACCTTCGCTCAATTGCGCATAGCCCATGATTTGCGTGATGACCTGGTCGGCGCGCGTGACTTCCTCCTGGATGATTTCGATTTGCTGGGTCACTTCCGTCTTGGCGTCGCGCAGGGCGCGTTGCAGCGAAAAGGCGGCATTGTTGATGACGGCCAGCGGATTTTTGATTTGATGCGCAAACTCGGCGGCGAGCCGGCCGGCGGCATGCAACTGTCCCTCGCGGGCGGCAAACTCCTCGGCTTCCTCGACCGCCAGCCGCTGGCGTTCCAACAGCGCCTGTGTGCCGTAGCAGCAAACCGTCGTGAGGAAAAGCACCGTCAGCCGCAGCATGAACGGTTCACCCCAGTCATCGTGCGATGTCCAGTCCAGCGCGCGGAGGGTAAATTCGTCCAGATTTTGGGACACGTAAAAGTCCAGCGTAACCACCAGGGCGTAACAGAGGCTGATCGCGATGTTCAAGAACAGTTGCGAAAACCCCAGCGGGACGCTCACCGCATTGCGGACAATCAGGGCGACGAACAGCCAGAACAGGGTGCTCTCCATACCACCGGTGATCAGCGTGATGCCGGTGATGAAGAGTCCGTCCACCAGACTGCTCGTGACCACCGTCCATTGCACGATCGCCAGCGGCAGCCGTCTCAGGTTCAGCAGCAGCGCCGCCAGGACGCCGCTGGCCAGCACATAAAACCAGAAAATATATTGAACCGTTTCAACCGTCACATCCAACGCGCTCAACGTCAACCCGAACCACGGCGTCGAAACAAAGGAATAAAAAAGGATCCCCACGGCAGCAGCCCGCGCCGGCAGCATGATGTTTCGCTCCATGATCTCGATGCGCCGGAGCAGGCGGGGAGGGTCGGGCGCCGGGATTTCCAGCAGCGTGAGAAACCGCTTCAACCATGGCCAAAGGCTTGGTTTCATAAACTCGCGGCCGGTCGGGAAATGTCAGCGCAACAGTTTTAGCGCGCGTGCCGCAATCGCCTCCACCGGCCACATCCGGCCAATGCCTTCGTAACCGCACGAAAGCAGGCCTTCATCCGGGCCGATGAATTCCACCCCGCGCGCCTTCAGCGTTTTCACATTCTGCTGGGTGGCCGGGTGCAGCCACATCTTGCCGTTCATCGCCGGGGCGATCAAAAGCTTCGCCTTGGAATTCAACGCCAGCGCCATGCACGTCAGCGCATCATCCGCCAGCCCATGGGCGAGCCGGGCGATGACCTGGGCGGTCGCCGGGGCGATGAGCATAAGGCCGGCGGCATCCGCAAACTCGATGTGCGTCGGTTTCCAGCCTTCCTCCTCGTCGTAGAGGTCGGTCACGACCGGATGGCGCGAGAGCACCTTGAACGGCAACGGGGTGATGAACCGCTGGGCGTCGGCGGTCATCACCACGCGCACGCTGCATTTCTGCTTCGTCAGCAGGCTGGCCAGGTCCGCCGCCTTGTGCGCTGCGATGGAGCCAGTCACGCCTAAAATGATGTTTTTGTTCATATTCAACCGTATTGCGTGTTGCGTGTTGCGTGTTGCGTCAAGTAATGGCTGCGAATGTCGCTTGACGCAACACGGAATACGAAACCCCACCGCTCAAAATTCCGGTGGTTGCGACCGCGACCCGCGCATTTTTTCCGCCTCAACAATCGCCAGCATCCGCCGCAAATCCTCCGGGATGCTCGAACTGATCAAAAGGTAATCGAAATGGTTCCATTGGGCGATTTCCTTCCGGGCGACGCCCAGCCGTTTTTGGATTTCCTCCGGCGCATCCGAAGCGCGCCGTTTTAACCGCTCCTCCAGCACCGTGATTGAGGGCGGGGTCAGAAACACCGTCACCAGCGCGCGTTTCAATTCCGGCTCGCCCTGCGCCTGCGCCCGGAAGGTCGCCGCGCCCTGCACGTCCACGTTCAACAGGACATCCCGGCCCTGCCGCAGCTTGTCCAGCAGTTCGGCGCGCAGGATGCCGTAGCTGCGGCCAAAAACCGTAGCGTGCTCGACGAACTCGCCCGCTTGCACGCGCCGTTGAAAGTCCGCCGGGCTGAAAAAGTAATAATCCACGCCGTCCTTTTCCCCGGGTCGCGGCGCCCGGGTGGTACAGGTGATGGCGCGGGTCATGTCCGGCCGTGCCGCGAGGAGCTGGTTGCACAGGGTTGTCTTCCCGCCACCCGAGGGGGCGGAGATCAAAATGAGCAGTGGACTGGCGGGCGGCATGGTAAAATGACTAACTCCCAAATCCTAATGACTAAATAATGACGAAACCCGAATGATAAAATAATCACAAGCCTTCGACGACGGTGCGGAATGTCTGGGATTGGTCATTGGGTATTCTTTAATCATTAGTCATTTCAAAGGTCACTCAACATTTTGGGCTTGTTCGCGGAACTTTTCCAGTTCCGCCTTCAGCGTCACGACGTCGCGCGAAATCAGCGCATCATTGGCCTTCGAGCCGATGGTGTTGATTTCCCGGTTCATTTCCTGCGCGAGAAAGTCCAGCGTGCGGCCCACCGGCTCCTTCGATTTCCGGCAGTCCTCGAACTGCTGGAAATGGCTTTGCAGCCGCGTCAATTCCTCCGAAATATCCGAGCGGTCGGCGAACAGGACGATTTCCTTCAGCAGTCGCTCGTCCTCCGGCCCGGGCGCGGCCAGCCCGGCGCTCTTGATGCGCTCGACCAGCTGCTGCCGGTATCGTTCCGCCGTCTGAGGGGCCTGTTTCTGGATGCGCTCGGCGCATTGGCGCATGATCCCGGCGCGGGCGGCCAGGTCCTTTGCCAGGTTGGCGCCCTCGCGCTCGCGCATTTTCACCAGCGCCGCCAGCCCCTGCTTCAGGGCTTTTTCCACGACCGGCCAGATGTTTTCCGTGTCCACCAGTTCCTCGTCCGTCTGGAACACGCCGGGTGCGCGGACGAGCTGGTCCAGCGTCACCGAGCCGGCCAGCTTGAGCTGCCTGGCGAGCCGGTTGAGCTCGGTCGTGTAGGCCTTGGCCAGCGCCAGGTTGATGTGGGCGCGGGCCGACTGCTTGCCGTTGGCGGAATGGATGGTGATGCGCGTCGTGACGCGTCCGCGGGCGACCCGGGCATTGATGGCATCGCGGATGGGGGCTTCCAGCATTTCCAGCTCGCGGGGCAGGTTCACGGAAATTTCCGTCTGCCGCCGGTTCACCGCGCTGAGTTCCGCGGTGATTTTGAAGCCGTCCTGCGCGCTTTCGCCGCGACCGTAGCCCGTCATGGATTTCATCCCGATGAATATGCAAAAACCCCGCGGGACAGGCGAATCAATTTTCGGCGGGAATGAAAGCGCGCCCTCGCCGCATCATGCGCGGCGCGACGCCCGCTTTCAGCCGACCGGCGGCCGGCTATTCAAAGCTGGCCGTGGTGCCGCTTTTGGACTTGATCCATTTGTCGAACTCTTCCTGGCTCTCCACGGTCAGGTAGCCGCCGGACATGCTGGAATGGCCGTTGCCGCACAGCTGCGCGCAATTGATCTGGTACTTGCCGGTCTGCGTGGGCGTGAACCAGACCGGAACGCGCAGGCCGGGAATCGCATCCTGACAAACGCGCGTGGCGATGATTTTTAGCGAATGGACCACGTCTTTGGAACCGAGATAGATAATGACCGGCTTGTTGACGGGCACATGGATTTCATTGATCAACTGGATGTCGTCCTTGCCGTCGGGGTCGTTCGTATCCATCCCGAAGACATTGTCCATGGTGACCAGCTTCATTTCCTGCCGGCCGAACTTGCCGTTGGGGCCGGCGTAACGGACGTTCCAGGCAAATTGCTGGGCGACGACCTGGATGACCGTGGATTCGCTGGCCGGCGGGAAATCCCTCACGGCCTTCGCCCACAGCGGCGCAGCCACAAAAATCAACAGCACGGCCTCGACGGCGGCCACGGCGAGCTCGATGTAATTCGAGGAGTGGTTCCGGACCCCCACGTAATCGGCCTTGGGATGGCGGGAACTGCGAAAGCGATATATCGCGTAGCAGAAATAAATCATCCAGCCGATGAGCAATGCGATCATCAGCCAGTGCACGTAAATGATGAGGTCGTCAACGCCCTTGCCGTTGGTGGAGGCAAGCGTCGGCAGTCCCAGGATTTTTTCACCAAACCATTGGTTCATATAGATCAGTTCGAAGGTCCAGGGGGAGTCGCCTCGCCGTCGTCCGGCGGGGTCCGGCGCGCGACGTGAACGAAGAAGACGACAAAGCAACTCAAGACCGAGGCCACGAAACCAAGCAGGGTGACGATGCCCCAGTTCATGCCCACCGCCAGCGACGAATCGGTTTTGCCGGTGCAGGCCGCGCAGGCCAGCAGCGGCGACGGCGCGAGGGCGATCACGCACCCGACCGCGAGGGGCAGGACTTTCAAGAGTTTGCGAAACGAGGTCATAGGTAACTGATGTTTTTTAGCTTTTTCAAAAAATAACGGCCGTAAAAAATCAGCGCGGCGGCCCCCACCAATGAACTGATGCCGAAAAAAACGTCCTTTTTCGTCCCGTCGGCGGAAAAGCCGCTGATCAGCAGCCACACGCCGCAGCCCAGCGCCAGCGCGCTGGAGACGATGATGAAAATGATATGGAATGCTTTAAGGGACATATCAGATGTGGATAAGGCTGTTGGGTTGCAGGGACCAGACGGTCAGGCCCATCAGGGCGGCAAAGAAAAATGCCGTGAAGCCCATGACCAGGTAGATCATTTTCCGCTCGGAAATGAGGTGCATGAAGTAGGCCACCACCAGAAACGCCTTCACGGTGGCAATCGTCAACGCCACCGCGATGTTGATTTCCGCGCTGCCAAAGCGGATGAACGACGCCCACACCGTCAGCACCGTCCCGGCAATCAGGGCGAGGAAAACAAAGATGTAACCGCGCACCGAATGCGTTTCATGGGATGACATGTCGTGGTTGCTCATAACCTCAGAGTAAGTATAAAACGGGAAACAGGAATATCCAGACCAAATCAACGAAGTGCCAGAACAGGCCGGAGACTTCGATGCGGTTGGTGAAGCGCTCCGGGTCGGTGCGCCACATCTTGGTGCCCGGGCCCCAAAGGAAACCGATCACCACCGCGCCGCAAATCACGTGGAACGCGTGCAATGCCGTGAGCGTGAAGTAGATGGCCAGGTAGGTGTGATGCCACGGGCCGTAGCGTTCCATGAATTTGATTTCGGTTGCGGGGATGGTGATTTCCTCGCGTTGGATGTTCTTGGCTTCCGGCCGGTGCAGATCCATCAAATCCGCTTCGTTGTCCACCTCATAGCCGTGGATGGTCACGCTGCCGGTGTGTTTGGCGAGGTCAAAATCCTTGGACCGCTCCATCAGATGGCCGTCGGCGAATTTGCCATTGGCCAAGGTGACTTCGTAATGCGTGAACTTGTCGTGATATTCGAACGACTTGATGCACACAAAGGTCATGGCCAGCAGGATGGTCAGGGCGTGAAAAAACTTGAACCGCCCATACCGCCGCTCCTTGCACGACACCCAGGCCATGACCGTGGTGATGCTGGAGGTGATGAGGACGATGGTGTTGGCCGTGCCGATGGGGATGTTGAGCCAGCCGTGCGGCCACATGCCGGGCTCGGCGCCGACCCGCAACAATACGTAGGCGGAAAACAGCGCGCCGAAGAGCATCACCTCGGAAGCGAGGAAAAGCCAGATGCCCAGCTTGGCGTTGTACAACCCGGTGTCGCGACGGGGTTCGACGATATAGGGAAAATCCATGGTGATTTATTTCGGCGGTTCGTTCTGCGGCGTGAAATCCGTATCGTGGCCGGGGACGCTGTATTCGTAGGGACCGCGATAAACATGGGGTGCCACGGCGAAATTGGTGTGCGGCGGCGGCGAGGCCGTCTGCCATTCCAGCGTGGTGGCCTCCCAGGGATTGTCGTTGGCCGCTTTTTTGCCGTGCCGGATGCTCCAGAAGAGATTGATGATGAACGGAATCTGCACCACCCCGAGCAGGCACGCGCCCCAAAGAATCCAGGTGTGCATCTCCATGATGTTGTTGCTCAGCCCGCCGATCACGTCCGCGCCGGCCTTGCTGTTGACCGCCGCCGAGTAGTTGGCGCCGCCGTCCGCCATGCGCCGCAACATGCCCGCCATGCCCTGCGCAAACATCGGCATGAAAACGATGTTCATGAAAATCAGCGAGCCCCAGAAATGCACGCGGCCCCAGAATTCATTCATCATCCGCCCCGTCATCTTGGGGAACCAATAATAAATGCCGGCGAACAGCGCGAAAATCGTCCCCGGCGCGACGACATAATGGAAGTGCGCGATGATGTAATAGGTGTCGTGCAGGTGCACGTCGCTGATGTTGAACCCCAGCGGCAGGCCGGTCAGGCCGCCGATGCCGAACATCGGCAGGAACGCCAGCGAGAAGAGCATCGGGGTGTTGAACCGGATGGAAGCGCCCCACAGCGAAATGAAAAAGCAGGTCAGGATGATCACCGACGGAATCGAAATGATCATCGTGGTAGCCTGGAAGAACCACGCCACTTTTGTGCCCATGCCGGTCAGGTACATGTGGTGCGCCCATACGATGAACGACAGGAAACCGATGCTGAGCACCGAGTACACCAGGGATTTGTAGCCCCAAATCGGTTTGCGCGTGTTGCAGGCGATGATTTCACAGACAATCCCCATGGCCGGCAAGATCAGGACATAGACTTCGGGATGGCCGAGAAACCAGAACAAATGCTGCCACAGCAATGGGCTGCCGCCGCCGCTGATGTGGGCATAGGCGCCGCCCACCGCCAGCCCCGTCGGCAGGAAAAAACTGGTGTGCGCCACCTTGTCCATCAATTGCATGACGGCCGCGGCCTCCAGCGGCGGGAAGGCCAGCAGGAGGAGGAAGCTCGTCACAAATTGCGCCCAGACAAAAAACGGCAGGCGCATCCAGGTCATGCCCGGGGCGCGCAGCTGAATGACCGTGGCGATGAAATTCACCGCGCTTAACAGTCCCGACGTGATGATGAAAACCATGCCCACCAGCCAGAAGATCTGACCGTCGGTGGGAACCAGCGAAGCCAGCGGCGAATAGGAGGTCCAGCCCGCCTGCGCCGCGCCGCCAGGAATGACGAAGCTGGTCAGCATCAGGACGCCGCCGAGGACAAATGCCTGATAACTCGCCATGTTGACGCGCGGATAAGCCATGTCCGGCGCGCCGATCTGCAAGGGCAGGACGAAATTCGAATACGCCACAAACGCCAGCGGCACAATCGCCAGGAACACCATGATCGTCCCGTGCATCGCCCCGAAGGAATTGTAGAGATCCGGCGACAGCGCGCCGTGGGGCGCCGCCGAGCCGAGCACTTTTTCCAGCAGCGGGCCGAGGAGCGGCACCGGCACGCCGGGCTTGGAAATCTGCCAGCGCATCATCAGCATCAGGAAAAAACCAAACAGCAGAAACGCCAGCGAGGTCAGCCCGTATTGCAGGCCGATGACCTTGTGGTCGGGCGAAAAAATGTAGGTTCCCCAGAAGCCCGGACCATGATGCTCAGGGGACCCCTGGGCCTCGTGATCGTGGCCGGCCTCATGCCCGTGCTCGAGTGGAAAGGTATGAGCTATTTTTTCCATATTATTTCACCTTGTCCAAAACCATCGCCGTCAACAGCAGCGGCAGGTAAATGATTGACGCCAGAAACAATTGCCGCGCGCGCGCCAGCGTCAGTTCCGCCCGCGCGAAGCTGAGCTGCCGCGAAAACCGGATGGCGCACCACAGGTAACCCGCGCCCAAAACCAGCGCGCCGGCGAGGTAAACCGGCCCCGCCATTTTGAAAACGAACGGACTCAGACTCACGACCAGCAACGCCAGGGTGTGGCTCACGGCCTGTTGTCCCGTGCGCAGGCCGTCCGGGTCGATCACCGGCAGCATCTTGAAACCGGCCTTCGCGTACTCGTCGCGGTAAATCCACGCGATCGCGAAAAAGTGCGGCATCTGCCAGAACGCCAGGATGGCAAACAGTGCCCAGCCTTCGCCGCTCAACCCGCCGCGCGCGGCCGTCCAGCCCATCATGGGCGGCAATGCCCCCGGCACCGCGCCGACCGCCGTGTTCAGCCACGTCACCCGCTTCAGCGGTGTGTAAATGAACAGGTAACTGACGAACGTGACCGCGCCGATGACGCTCGTGATCAGGTTCACCGCCAGCGCCAGATAAATCAGCCCCGCGGTCGCGCACACCCCGCCAAAAATCATCACCGTCGCCGGCTGCAAACGGCCGGAAGGCAGCGGCCGGTTCCGCGTGCGACGCATCTTCGCATCGTACTCGCGTTCGAGCAGCTGGTTCAACGCCGACGCACCCGATGCGACGAGCGCCGTGCCCGCCAGCAGGTTGAACATCAGGGCAAAATCCATCGGGCCGCGCCAGCCGACGTAAAAGCCAACGAGCGTCGTCAGCAACACGAGCGTCGTCAGCCGCGCCTTGGTCAAATCCGCAATGACGGACACCAGGCCTTTTTCCGTGACGACCGTTGGGCTTAAAACTTCCAAGGTGGCTTTCATCTCACTTGTTTGCGGCCATGACCGGTTGGGCTCCGAATGCAGCGAGAGGTTGGGCTTCAGTCGATGGCTCCGAACGGCGGAAGGCCAGGATGCACCACAAGGCGCCCAGCATCAGCGCCAGCGCGCCCACCAGCACGTGCGCCGTGGCCACATCCGCGGCTTTGTTCAACCAGATGGTCGACGCACCCAGCGCGACCTGGCCCAATATCAGCGCCAGCCAGCCCCAAGCCAGCTTCGTAAGCGGATCCTTCCCGCCCAGCCGGCGGCGCGCCTGCCAGGCGCACCCGGCCACGAGGAAGAAAATCGCCAGCGCCACGAGGCGATGCAGCAGCTGCAGCTCGATTTGAAACGCGGTGATGGGATTTTCCCCGTTCGCCGACATCCGCTGCGCGTTGTAATGGTCCAGGGCCACGGCGCTGGTGTCCGGCCACCAGGCGCCGTAGGCCCGCGGGAAATCAGGAATTGCCAGGCCGGCGTGCTGATGCCGCATGGTGGCGCCCAGGATCAACTGGCCGAGCACCAACAGCGTGGTGGCCAGCACGAGCATCCGCAGACTGCCCGGAACGCGGAGGCATTGCCGGTCGGCCGCCAGCCGCGCCCAGAACCCGCTGGTGAACAGCGCCAGCGCGCCGGTCAGAACGAAAAACAATTGCGCGATCGTCCCGTGAAAAATGCCGAGGGAATCCATGTGCAGCGTCACGCGCAACCCGCCGAGCACGCCCTGGGCGACCACGCCGAGGAACGCGATCACGCCCAGCCAGTGCATCCAGCGGCGCGGGTCCCGGCGCCAGAGCCAGACGGCCAGAACCGTGGTCATCAGGCCGACGGCCGAGGCGAGCAGGCGGTGCGTGTGCTCGAAGAAGGCCCCGCCCTGCCAGAATTTGATGGGCAGGGCAAACATGTTGTAGCCGTAACTCGTCGGCCAGTCGGGCACGGACATGCCGGCCTCATGGCTGGTGACCAGGCCGCCCAGACCGAGGAGCAAAAAGGTGAAAAACGCCGTCAGCACGGCAAACCAGAACAGCCATGGATTCGTTTTGATTGGGGTGTCGGTGTTCACGTAAAAAATTATACCGCCCCGATGCTTCCAGCCGGGGCGAGGCAATCGCATCAAAATTTATTTCACCTCAAAGGTAAAATTCGCCGTGGCGCCGCTGTCCTTGACCTCCACCTCCAGCGCCTGCGTGCCCAGTTTGCGGTGCGCCGCCTCGACGGTGTATTTGCCCGGCGGCACATTCTTGATGACAAATTTGCCGTCCGGACCGCTGACGCAAAAGTAAGGGCTGTCGAGCACGCTGACCCAGGCGTGCATCCAGGGGTGGACGTCGCAGGAAAACTTCAAAAACATCTCCGGCTGGTCGTACGTGTAGGTCAAATCCGCGGCGCCGGGCATTTGCACCTGGTTGGAGTCAGGGTTGCCTGCCACGGTGGGCGTGGCGTGAACGTTGTGGACGCAGGGGTCGGAGTTTTTGACGACAAGCTTCTGGCCGGTTTGGATGGCCAGGATGGGCGGCGTATAAATGCAGCCTTTCTGGTCGAGCACCACGGGTGGCGCGGTCGCCCCGGCGGATTTGCCGGTGACACCCTTCAGGTAAACGACCACGTCCCCCAGATCACCCTTCGCATCCACCGCATAAAAATGGGTGGTGGGCGTCGTCTTGTACAGGGCGCCGCAGTTGGCGTCCGCCTTGAGGGGCGTGATTTCCTGTTCCGCCGGCGGCGTGCCCTTGAGCGTGACGACCCCGGTGATGTCCGCCGCGCGCGCGACGGGCGCGAAGGCCAGCACGGTCAGCAAAAGAAGGGCGGCCGGAATTTTCATGGCTTTCATAATTTCAGAATTCAAAAAGTGCGTAAATTTTATCACCTACCCTAATCCTGGGCAAGCCTGCATGAAAAATTTCACCGGCTCTCATTAGCATCCCTGTCTATTTGACGGCAGCTAATCGTCGGTGTTCAAATCAGCCATCTTGCGTGGTGACCGGCACCTGCCGGCTCCGTGGAGGGGGATCGGGGCTAGCTCCGCAAACTTTTCAAAACATGCACCATGGCCAGCGCTGTCTGCGCCGCCTCCGTTCCGCGATTGTGTTTGGGGTCGAGGCAGCGAACGCGCGCCTGTTCTTCATTTTCCAGCAGGAGCACTTCGTGAATGACGGGGATTTCGTACGCCAGCTGGATTTCCATCAGGGCGCGGCTCACGGTGTCGCCGATGTGCGCCGCGTGGACGGTTTCGCCGCGGATGATCACGCCGAGACAAATGAGGGCGGACAAACCGGGCAGGGCGCGCGCCAGCCGTTTGGCCACGACGGGGATTTCGTACGCGCCCGGCACGCGGAGGATCTGGATCCGGGAGACATCGGCGCGCCACAATTCCGCCTTGGCCGCGCGCAGCATTGCATCCACGTAACGCGCGTTGTAGCGCGACGCGACAATGGCGAACGTGCCGTTGCCGGCCTCCGTTTTGGTTTCGGGATTTTTGCGGAGCATGATTTTCAAACTCAGGATACGCCCGGATACGGATTTATCCAAGCCAAACCGCGTAGTTCACGGTTGAAAAGACGAATCCGCGTGCTGCTCTGTCTCCCTCTCCCCGCCCGAGCGGAGAGGCTTGGGGGTGAGGGGATTTGAGCCGATTGAAATGGAAAACTTGCGCCTCCTCACCCCGGCCCTCTCCTCCCTTGGGGGAGGCGAGGGAGAGAAATGGGGTAGAGTCACAGGGCGTGTTGCCCAAATCAATTTCGGCGACGGCGGAGCGCGGCTCTGTGGCCGCAGCACGATCCATCATCCAAAAACGGCGGAATTTCACTCGCTCATTCGGCAATCCTGGCAGCTGCGGGTCGCAGACCCGCGCTCCGTCCATTTGGGCAACATGCCCTCACAGATGCGCCCGCTAAAAGCCGATGCCCCATCTTTTTCGCCTTTGGCCTGCCCAAGCCGCCGCATCCGGCATCCGGCGGTCAAAAGTCCAGTTTTTCTCCCTTGGGCTTCAAACTGAAGAGATAAGTGGTGAGGTCATCCAGTTCGGCATCCTTGATGACGGGTCCCCATTTGGGCATGAAATGCGGAGGTTCCGGGCCGGCAGGGTTCAGTTTTGGAATTTCCCGTTCGCCCCGTTTGATGAAAGCGATCAATTCATCCTTGGTGTAGCCATCGGCGACGTAAACCAGACTGGGAACTTGTTCCGCGGTTTTGGCATTGGGATTGGCTACCCCTCCCTTGGCATCCGGACCGTGGCATTGGAAACACCCGTATTTTCGAAAAACGGTGTGGCCGCGTTCCATCGGCGTCATTTTGGCCAGATCCGCCTCCGACGGGGCATTGCCGCTGATGGCCGCCCGCGCGGCTTTCATTTCGTCAACGGATACCGCGCTGCTTTTGTTTCCCCATGACCCGCGGACATAGGTCAGCACGGCGGCGAGGTCGGCGTCGGACAATCCCGCACCCATGGGTGCCATGGCCAGATTCCATTCCTGGCCGGCCACGCGAATCGGGCCATTGAGTCCGGCCAGCGGAATGCGGGCCAGGGACGTGACATCCTTGGTCACCCATTCAGAGCCGGCCAGGGGCGGCGCCTGGCCGGGTTTGCCCAGACCGTCGTTGCCATGGCAGACGCCGCAGGCGGTTTCATAAACCGTCCGGCCATGGGCCAGCAGCGAGGCCGCTCCGGATTGGGGCTGGTACGCGGCCAGCTGGTTTGCGGACGTGTAGGGCGCATAGACCTGTTTGTCGAACCAGCCGCTGTGACGGTCGAAATATACCGCCCCTAGAAACAACAGCATGAATGTCAGCAGAAGAATCCAGACCGGCACGGTCAAATGCGATGCCGTTGGTTCGGAATCAGACGCCTGGCAAAAGACCGGTTTGGCTTCGTCACTCATGAAGGAACATCGCCCCTGGCGTCACGGCTTTTCCATCGCGAAATGATTTATTTGCCGTCGTACTTGACGTGGATCTCCTTGATCTTGGCTTCGGCGTCGGCCTTGTCCGTCGCGGTGGCCTTGGCGAGTTTGTCATCCAGCATGGCCTTTTTACGGACGCTGGAATCATAAACCAGGAATTCGTAGATTTTCTTGCCGTCGGCGCTGTCAATGCCGGAGCCGGGTTTGTGCATCATCCGCTTGACGTAACGCGACCATTCATCAGGCAGCACATAGTCGCAGTTGACGGGGCGGCTCAATTTGTGGCATTGCGCGCATTTCTGGCTGAAGGTTTCGTAGTTGTCCTGGATGCCCTGCGGATATTTGGAGACATCAATGGTGGCCGGACCTTTTTCAAAGCGATCGATGCGCGCCTTGGTTTCCGCATCGAGCTGGTCTTCGGCGCGCGCCATGACCGCCCCAAACAGGGCAAGCGCAACCACGCCCAGGAGGAACATTCCAGATTTGTTGCTCATTTTCATAAGTGACATTTTACCACGTTTAAAATCCATAGGAGAGCTGGACGACAAACTGGCTGGAAGGCAGCTCATTGGCATTCAGACCACGGTTTTTAAACCATTCGTAATCGCCTTCCAGCAGCAGCGTATTCGTGAGGTAATAAACAAAACCGGTGGTAAAGCGGTCGGTGGTCGATCCCATCGCATCGTTGGCCGTGTCGTAGCGCTCCACCAGTTCAAGGTCGTTCACGATGGGCGCATCCAGATTCAAGCCCGCGAGTTTGTAGCTCGCCTGGAGCCACCAGCCGGCCGGCTGGATGTTTCCGGCATTGTCCGTTTGCTCCCAGGTATTGATATATTCACCTTTCACCTCAACGTAGGGACTGATGTGAATGGCGGCATCCACCACCAGCGCCGACCAGAGCTTGTTTTCCGCCCAGGTGCCCGTCTGACCTGACACGCCCAATTCAAGATCATAATGGGCTTTCCAAGGGTAGAACCATCCTACGCGCCCGCCGCCGCTGGGGTTGCCGTTCAGATTCGGCGAGTCACCCACATTGCCGCCCAGATCCAGCGACCCGGCGTTGGCGGTGCCGTCGACTGACGAAGGCCCGTTAACCCCATAAGCGGAATAGGTGAGCATCTGTCCCGACATTCCGACCGGCACTGCACCCCGCAATTGGGCGCCCACGCCGGCGCCCGGCAGGAAATCAACCGGCAACGGGTCATCCGGGATCTTGTTGAGCCAGCCCGCCGCCCGCTCGGAATAGGTCCCCAGCGGCAAAACCATGTACCCGGCCACAATCGTCACATAATCGTTCAGCAGATAATCCAGCTGGCCGAAACTCATGCTGACCACGGTTGAACTGCCGCCGTTGGGATTGCCGGTCGTCGGATCGGTGTTGTTCTGCAAAGTGACATCGAAGCCGGCCTCAAACAAGATATTGTCGTTCGCGCGAAACAGGAAGATCGGCGCAAAATCCGCCAACGAAAAGGTGCCGTGCTGTCCCTTGGCCTGTCCAAATTGGACCTCGGCATCGCCCACCATCGTGAAGTTGTGCAACGCATTCATGATGGGATTCGCCGGCTGGATTTTCGATGCCGCCGCCTCGGCTTTCTGCTCCGCATTGGTGGCCAGTGTTTGCGTTTCGCCCAGCTGCTGTTCCAGATGCTGGATGGTCTGCTGGTCCTGTTGGTGCGTCTGCTGGTCCTGCTCGTGCAGCTTTTCCAGCTGGCTGACCCTCTGGTTGTCGTTGGTGACCATGCTTTTCAGCGCATTGAAGTCGTCATCGCTGATCATCGCTGCTGCGTGGGGCGTCAGGGCCACGCCGAACGCGCAACCCGCCACCGCCACGCTTAAAACAAAGGAGGAAAATTTCATGGTTGAATTTTTAGAGGTTGATTCAGTTTCCGGCGTCTTCCTTGAGGAACTTCAGGATCTGCTTGGCCTGCGCCGCGGGGAGGTTGGCCCGCACCCGCATGTGCAGCATGATGGTCTGCCACTGGGCGGTGGTGAATTCGGTGGCGTAGCGTTCCGGATGGCAGCGGTTGCAATTCATGGCGTACAGCTCGGCTCCGGTGAGCTTTTTCGGCTCCGGCTTCAGGTCCGTTTTCTTTTCCGGTTCGGCGTGGGCCAGAACCGCGCCCAGGCATATGCCCGCCAGCGCCAACGCGCCGGCCAGAATGAATCGACGATTTTTTAACATAGCGTGCATAGCTGATTTTGGTTGTTAATTCGAATAATAAGATACCTGCTTTCCTAATGCACTCCACATTAATTGTTATATCAGAGTCACTTTTTGTTTTGATGAATGGCGGTAACGGCGCGAAGCGGAGTGAACAAAGCAACTACGGGTTTCACGTTTCCCGCCGCAAGGCGCGGCCGATTTGCAGCCCGGTCCGTCCAATATCCAGGGCGTTGCAGGAGTGGCGTGGGGTTTTGATATCGTTCCAACTCAGCTGGTTATCGGGTCGGGTCAAAACGGCAAGGATTCCGCGCTGGCGGCGCGGCGTCAAAGGTGCGGCGTGTCGATGGCGAACGGGCCGCCGCAGTCAAGGGCCGTTTTGGTGTCGGCGGGCTTTAACTGACCGTTGGAACAGGTGGTGTTCGATTGGTGCATCAGCAACGGATCGCGTAAATCCAAGATCGAAAATCCCAAATTACAGGAGATGCCCCATCTTCTCGCGCTTGGCTTTCAGATACTTTTCATTGTGCGGATTGGGTTTCACACGGATCGGCAACTGCTCGACGATTTTCAGCCCGTAGCCTTCCAGCCCGACCAGCTTTTTGGGGTTGTTCGTCAGCAGCCGGATGGTCTTCAGCCCGAGGTCCACGAGGATCTGCGCGCCGAGGCCGTATTCGCGCAGGTCCATTTCGAAGCCGAGCTTCTGGTTGGCCTCCACGGTGTCGTAGCCCTGTTCCTGCAATTTGTAGGCCTTGATTTTCGGCGCCAGCCCGATGCCGCGGCCTTCCTGCCGCATGTAGACAATCACGCCGCGGCCGGCGGCGGCCACCTGCCGCATGGCCTGGTGCAGCTGCGACCCGCAATCGCAGCGGCGCGAGCCGAACACGTCGCCGGTCAGGCATTCGCTGTGGACGCGCACCAGAACCTTTTGCCGCCCGGCCACGTCGCCGTGCACGAGCGCCAAGTGATGCTGGCCGTCAATCTTGGAACGATAGAGATGCAGGTCGAAATCGCCGTAATCGGTCGGCATCTTCACCGTCTCCACGCGTTCGACCAGCTTTTCCCGCGTGCGGCGGTATTCGATCAGGTCGGCGATGGTGCAGATTTTCAGGCGATGCTTTTTGGCGAACTTGAACAGCTGCGGCAGGCGCGCCATGGTGCCGTCGTCGTTCATGATTTCGCACAGGATGCCGACGGTCCGGCATTTGGCGAGGGCGACCAGGTCGATGGCCGCTTCCGTATGGCCGGAGCGTTGGAGCACGCCGCCGGGCCGCGCGCGGAGCGGGAACACGTGGCCGGGCTGGACCAGATCTTCCGGCACCGCTGTCGGCGACGCCATGATCTGGATGGTTTTCGCCCGGTCGGCGGCGCTGATGCCGGTGCTGACGCCGCGGGCGGCGTCCACGCTCACCTGGAAATCGGTGCGGAAACTTTCACGGTTCTGCCGCACCATGCGTTCGATGCCGAGCTGCTGCAGCCGTTCGGACGTCGTCGGCACGCAAATCAGCCCCCGGCCGAATTTGGCCATGAAATTCACATCGGCCGGCGTCACGAACTGACCGGCCATGATCAAATCGCCTTCATTCTCCCGGTCGGCATCGTCCACGACGATGACCATTTTGCCCCGGGCCAGGTCGGCGATGACGGATTCAATGCTGTTAAATCGTTCTTTCATTTGCCGGAATCAGCGTAGCCGTTTGGCGGGTCAGCGTCACCGTTAAATGTGGCAGTTCCAATTTGCATAGCTGGAGGTGGTCACCCGCATCGAACTGGCGGCAGGATGCCGCCATCACTGGCAGCCAGGATGGCTGTCGCTACTGGCATCCCGCCTGCCACTGAATGCGGCTTCCAGCCGCGTGATCATTTTGTTGTGGTGCGGATACCCGGTTGTGTCACCGTAAAATTGTGACGGTATTTTTTGTTGTGGGGCCAAACAAAATCCGTCAGAGTGCGCTCGGGTTTGCCAAAAATGGCTTGGGACGTATTGACAGTCAGATGTTTTGATGTCAGCCAACGCATCACGCAAATCAGCGCACGGGTTTTCCAGTGAAAATCCGTCGAGTCTGCTTCAGGAATGTTTCGCCTGCGGTGTCATTGTCGTCGGCGCGCGACGGCGCATCGTTGCCTGCACTGCCGCGGCCGCCGGGCATCTGCACCGGGACGAGGCGAAGCTGCTGAATGCGCCCCTGAGCGCGCTGCCCGCGCCGCTGGCCAAACTGATCCAGCAGGCCGCCAAAAACGGCAAGGCAATTTTAAACCGCGAAATCCCGATGGGCCACGCCACGGCCTTGCGCGCGAGCATCCTGCCCGTGAAGGCCGGCGGACTGTCGGAGACGGTCGTCGTTTTGAACAGCCTGACCTCCACGCCGGTTTTTGAGCAGAACCTCCGGCGGCTCGACCGGCTGGCGGGTCTCGGCACGCTTTCGGCCAGCATGGCGCACGAAATCAAGAACGGCATGGTGGCCATCAAGACGTTCGTGGACGTGCTGGCCCAGAAGGGTCTGGACACGGAACTCACCGAGATCGTCGGGCGCGAGCTGGAGCGCATCAACGGCATTGTCACGCAGATGCTGCGCTTTGCCGCGCCGAACCGTGCCGCGTTCTCGACCGTGCGCGTCCACGAGGTGCTCGATCATTCGCTCCGCCTGATGCAGCATCAAATCAGCGGAAAACTCATTTCGCTAAAGCGTCATTACCGGGCCGAGCCGGATACAGTGCGCGGAGATGATGCGCAATTGCAGCAGGCATTCATGAATCTCCTGATCAATGCGCTCGAAGCGATGGGCACCAACGGCGTGCTGACCGTGGGGACGGACACGGTGCCGGACGAGCGCGGCGGACGGCAGTTGCGGGTGAGTATCGAGGACACGGGCGTGGGCATCGCGCCGGAGAACCTGGAAAGATTATTTGAACCGTTTTTCACGACCAAGCGGCACGGCACGGGCCTGGGGCTGGCCATCAGCCACCGCATTGCGCTGGAGCACCATGGTTTGCTTTGTGTGCAGAGCGACCCCGGCAAAGGCTCGCAGTTCAGCCTGTCGCTGCCGGCGTTTGCGCCGGCGTGAGTTGCTGGTTGGCAGTGCTTCAAAACCTCTTCGCTCGTAGCCACCGGGGTAACGAGGCTCAAATTTGCAGGTAAACAATCATTCATATTGAGCCTCCTCACGCCCCTCACGCCGGCTGCACCTGCTTCAAGCGGCTCAGATTACGACGGGCGAGGTCGGCCAGGTCCGTTGCAATTTCATATGCAGTGATTTCTCCTTCAGGGCAGGCCAGCTCCGCCAGGATCGCCGTATAGTAGCCAGTGCCGGCTCCGATGTGGAGAACGGAGTCGCCGCGTTTGGGGTTGCAAGCGGCGAGGCATCGCGCGTGCAAGCTGGGCTGGCCGTTGCAGGAAAACGAATATCAATTCCCCGGGCCGATGCCAAGCGACCGGTGCGAAGCTGTTGAAAGTTGAGAGTTGATGGTTGAGCCGGTTTTGCTCTGCCGTGCCGGGAGTTGGGAGACAGTGGCGTTTACCGATGTTCTGACTGCGCCGTTTTTACTTCAGGATTCAGCCTTTAGCCTTTAGCCTTTTCTCCAATGACCGCGCGATGGCAGACGCTCTTTCCGCCGGCCCGGTGGCTGGCCGGGTATCCGCCGAAGTGGCTGGGCTCCGACCTGCTCGCGGGGTTCACGCTCGCGGCCTATGCCATCCCTGTTTCGCTGGCCTACGCGGCGTTGGCCGGGTTGCCGCCCCAGATGGGGCTTTACTGTTACCTGGTCGGCGGACTCGGCTACGCGATCTTCGGATCGTCGCGCCATCTTGCTGTCGGCCCGACTTCCGCCATCTCGCTGGTCTTCGGCATCACTCTCGCCCCGCTCGCCGGCGGCGATGCGGACCGGCTGCTGTCGCTGGCGGCGCTGACCACGGTGCTGGTCGCCGGCCTGTTCGTGCTGGCCTGGCTGCTGCGGCTTAGCGTCATCGTCAACTTCATCTCCGAAAGCATCCTTACCGGTTTCAAGGCGGGCGCGGCGCTGTCCATCATCGTCACGCAACTGCCGAGGCTTTTCGGCATGCCGGGCGGCGGCAAAAGTTTTGGCTGGTTCGTGCAGCACCTCGGCGACACCAACCTGATGGTGCTTGGCGTGGGTTTGACCGCCATCGCGCTGTTGCGGGGTGGCGACAGATGGCTGGCTGGCCGGCCGGTCGCGTTGGGGGTGGTCGTCCTTTCCTTGGTGGCGGTGCCGCTGCTGGGATTGTCGCAACACGGCGTCAACGTGGTGGGACCGCTCCCGGCCGGCCTCCCGTCGCTGGCGCTCCGGCACTTTGATCTGCACAGCGTTGATCTTGGCACGTGGCGCCAGTTGTTGAACCTGGCCTTTGCGTGCTTCCTGCTGTCCTACATCGAGAGCATCTCGGCCGCGCGCACCTTCGCGCTCAAGCACCACTATGAAGTGGATGCGCGGCAGGAATTGCTCGGGCTGGGCGCGGCGAACCTGCTGGCCGGGCTGTTTCAAGGTTATCCGTCGGCCGGTGGACTTTCGCAGAGCGCCGTCAACGAGAAGGCCGGCGCCCGCACGCCGCTCTCGCTGATCTTCGCGGCGCTGATGCTCGGGCTGGTGCTGCTGTTCCTCACCGGCCTGTTCGCCGACCTGCCCAACACCGTGCTCGCCGCCGTGGTTCTGGCGGCGGTGCTGGGATTGATTGACCTCAGGGCCTTTCGCCACTTGTACCGGGTCAGCCGGCTCGATTTTGCCGCCGCGATGGCGGCGCTCGTGGGCGTGCTCGTGCTTGGCATCCTCGATGGCGTCATCTTTGCGGTCGTGGCCTCGCTGCTCATGCTGCTGCAGCGGTCCTCCACGCCGCACGTGGCCTTTCTCGGCCGCATCCCCGGCACGAACCGGTTTTCCGATCAGGCGCGGCATCCGGACAACCAGCCGGTCCCCGGGGCGTTGCTCTTCCGGATCGAATCCCCGCTGCTGTATTTCAACGTCGAACACGTCCTGCGTGACGTCCTCCAGCGCGTGCGCGAACTGCCGCCGGGCCTGAAGCTCGTCATTTGCGACCTTTCCAATTCCTCCTACGTGGATCTCGCCGGGGCGCGGATGCTGGCCCGGTTGTCCGACGAATTGAAGGCGCAGGGCGTCGGCTTGCGCGTCGTCGAGGCCCACGCCACCGAGCGCGACATCCTGCGGGCCGAGGGCTTGGAGAAAAAGGTGGGCCCCTTGCAACGCGATGTTTTATTGGCCGATGCCGTTGTTGAATTTGAGAGAACGAAAACCTCGACGAATCCTCAAATTCGCCCGACACTGGAGCCGGATGCAAGCCAATAGCCATTGGACCTGGCATTTTGCCGAACGACGGCCATGAACAAACTGCAATCCAAACTGGAACAAAACCTGGGCTGGGCTCTCCTGCTGGTGCTGCTGGCCGGCTGCCTGCTGGTGCTGCGCCCGTTCACCTCCGCGCTGCTTTGGGCGGTGATCCTCTGCTTTTCGAGCTGGCCGGTCTATCGCCGCCTGCTCCGGCTGGTCGGCAACCGGAACACGCTGGCGGCCTTCCTCATGACGCTGGCGATGATCGTCATCATCCTGTTGCCCTTCGTCATTGTCGGCGTCACCCTCGCCGACAACGTCCAGCAGCTCACGGACGCCGGCAAACGCTGGATCGAAAATGGCCTGCCTGCCGCGCCCGAATGGCTGGCCCGGGTGCCGGTGGTCGGACAACGGGCGACAGAATACTGGCAAAGCATGGCGACGGACACGTCAAAGTTGTGGTCGGAAGCCCAAGGTTCCATCGAAACGGTGAGCCGGTGGCTGCTCAAGGGCGGAATCGTGCTGGGCGGCGGCTTGATGCAACTGGCCCTGAGCATTTTCATTGCGTTCTTCCTGTTCCGCGACGGCGTCGCAGTCGGCGGACTTCTGACCACCGCCGTGGACCGCATCGCCGGCGAACGGGGTGGGCATCTCCTGGCCCTGGCCGGCAAAACCGTTCGCGGCGTGGTGTATGGCATCCTCGGCACCGCGCTCCTGCAGGCCATCGTGACGGGCATCGGCCTCGCCATCGCCGGTGTGCCCGGCGCCGCCCTGCTGGCGTTGCTGACCTTTTTTGTTTCGGTCATTCCGGTTGTGGGGACCGGGCTGGTCTGGATTCCTGCCGCCCTCTGGCTCTTTCACCAGGGCCTGACCGGCTGGGGCATCTTCATGTTGATCTGGGGTGTGGGCGTTTCCAACATCGACAACTTCGTCAAGCCGTGGCTCATCAGCCAGGGCAGCAACATGCCGTTCATCCTGATCTTCTTCGGCGTGGTCGGCGGCGCGCTGGTCTTTGGTTTCATCGGCGTCTTCATCGGGCCGACGCTGCTGGCCGTCGGTTACCGGCTGGTGGGGGAATGGATTTCCACCCAACATCCTGAAGTGGTGAGTGGCGGGTGACGGCGACGGCGACGGCGAAGCAAGCATCCTGTGAGGTTCATTGTTTCCGGCGGCTTGCCAATCCGTCCCCCGCCGCCGCTCGCTGCTCGCCACCTGTCACTCGTCACGTTCCTGCCCATTGGCTTGCTTTGGCCCCGGTTTGTCCGCAACTTATGCGCCCGTGCAGGATTTGATCAAAAAAATTGAGGCCGACGCCGCGGCGCGGCTGCCGTCGCCGCCAAACAGCGACGCGGCGGAAAAACTCGCGCGCTGCAAGGCCTTTCTCAAGGTCGAGACCCACCGGCTCAAGCTGCAGCATCGCGCCGGCGCGGGCGGACGCGAAATCTGCGAGGCGCGCGCGGCCATCCTCGACGCGCTGTTGCGGCACCTCTGGGAGTCGGCCAAGGGCAGCCTGTCGTCGCAGGCCCAGAAGGAATTTCCGCCGCTGGCCCTGGTGGCCATCGGCGGCTACGGCCGCGCGGAGCTGAACCCGCACAGCGACATTGATTTCATGTTTTTGCACGACGGCCAGATCGCGGCGAACAAGCCGCTGCCGTACCTGTCCAAGCTGATCGATGGCGTGCTGTATCCGCTGTGGGACATCGGGCTGAAGGTGGGCCATTCGGTGCGGAGCATCGAGGATTGCGTCAAGGTGGCCAACACCGACATGCAATCCAAAACGTCGCTCATCGAGGCGCGGCTCATCATCGGCAGCGAGGCGTTGTTCGGCAAATTCCAGAAGGCGCTGGTGGGCAAGTGTGTCGTGGGCTACGAGGAAAAGTACATCGCGATGCGGCTGGAGGACCAGGCCACGCGGCGGACCAAGTTCGGCAACTCGGCCTGCATGCAAGAGCCGAACATCAAGAACGGCTGCGGCGGCCTGCGCGATTTCCAGAACCTGCTCTGGATGACCTTTTTCAAATACGCCACCCGTTCGCTCAAGGAGCTGCAGGAGCGCGAATTCGTGTCCGCGGCCGAGCGCAAGCAGCTCGAGGCCGCCTACGATTTCCTGCTGCGCGCGCGGACGGAACTGCATTACCACGTCGACCGCTCGCTCGATGTGCTGGGGAAAAACCTGCAGCCCGCTGTCGCGCATGCGCTCGGCTACGGTGACCGCTCCCCGAGCCTGCGCATCGAGAAATTCATGCGCGACCTCTACACGCACATGCGGAATATCCTGCTCATCACCCGCACGCTGGAGCAGCGCATGGCGTTCCTCTCGCCGCCGCAAAAACGGCTCGCCTCGCTGCGCGCCTGGCTGCCCAAGCGCACCCCCACGGTGGAGCCAGTGGACGGGTTCCTGTTCATGGACGGCGAAATCCGCGCGGTGTCCAACCGGGTGTTCCGGGATTCGCCGCGCCGGCTGATGCGCGTTTTCCTCCACGCCCAGCAGCACCGCCTGCAGCTGCATCCCGACCTCGCGCAGCTCATCCGCAACCAGGTCTCGCTGGTGGACCGCGATTTTTTGAGCGACGAGCACGTGCGCGAGACGTTCCTGACCATTCTCGAACGGCGCGGGAGCGTCGCGCCGATCCTGCGCGCGATGCACGAGGTGAACCTGCTCGGCAAATACATCCCCGAATTCGGCCGGCTCACCTGTCTGGTGCAGCACGAGTTTTACCATCAATACGCCGCCGACGAGCACACGCTGGTCTGCCTGGAACAGCTCGACAAGATCTGGGAGGCGCAGGACGAGCCTTATAAACATTACGGGTTCCTGTTCCAGAGCCTGGAGCGGCCCGGCCTGCTTTACCTGGCGCTGCTGCTGCACGATGTCGGCAAATCGGAGCATCACAAGCAGGGCCGCCATGCCGAGGTCAGCGCGGAGATGGCGCTGCGCGCCGCCAAGCGGCTGCAACTGGACGGTCCGGCTTCCGACACGCTGCACACCCTCATTGAAAGCCATCTGCTCATGGCCAGCGTGTCGCAGCGGCGTGACCTTGACGATTCCACGGTGATCAAAAATTTCGCCCGGCAGATCAAGACCCCCGAGACCCTGAATCTGCTGACGCTGTTGACGTTTGCCGATTCGCAGGGCACGAGCGACAAGCTCTGGAACAGTTTCAAGGACCTGCTGCTCTGGCAGCTGCACGAACGCGCGGCGGCGGTGCTCACCGGCGGCACGGAATTTGTCCGCGCCTCGCAGAAACAACGCGAAGCGCTGCTCGAGGAGGTCCGCGAACTGGCACCAAAATCCGTCAGCGATGAGGAAGTTGCCGCGCACTTCGCCGCGCTGCCGGCGCGCTATTTTGAAATTCACACTGCCAAAGACATTGGCAGCGACCTGGAACTGGCGCACCGTTTCATGCGCCATCAGGTGCTGGATGAGGAGCAGGTGCTGTCGCCCGCGACGGCCTGGCAGGATGAGCCCGACCGCGGCTATAATCTCGTCAAGGTCTGCACCTGGGACCGCGCCGGGCTGTTCAGCAAGATTGCCGGCTCGTTCAGTGCCGTGGGGCTGAACATCCTCAGCGCGCAGATTTTCACGCGCAATGACGGCGTGGTGCTCGACAAGTTTTTCATCAACGACGCCAAGACCGGCAACCTCGCTGCGCGCGAACAGCACGCCAAATTTGACGACCTGCTCAACCACGTGTTGAACGACAAGACCGTGGACCTGCCGACGCTCATTACGCGACAGGTCGTGGCCCGGCCGGTGTACCAGGCCTATGCCGGCGAGCGGATGGCGACGCAAGTTTACTTCGACAATGAGACTTCGGAAACCCGCACGATCATTGAAATTGAGACGGAAGATCGGCTCGGCCTGCTATATGCCATTTCGCAGGCGTTCGCCGAGCTGGCGCTCGACATCTCCGGCGCCCGCATCGTCACGGAACGCGGCGCGGCTATCGATAGTTTTTACCTTCGCGAACTGGACGGCACCAAGGTGGTTTCGCCGGAGCGGCAGACCTTGATTGAAAAACGGTTGCGCGAGGCCATCAGCCGGCTGGATACGGTGGCCTGATGGCGGTGCAAACCTGTTGCCAGAAGTCAGGAGGTCTGGTAGAAACAACTGGAGTCAATGCGGCGCGCCGCGGATTGGGCAAATTCACTGAAGCTGGCGGCGGGCATGCCGCGCCGAAGCGCAGCAAAGGCGGGTGTGGTTCAGTGGTAGAATGCGGGCTTCCCAAGCCTGAGATGAGGGTTCGATTCCCTTCACCCGCTCCATTCTTGATTTCCGTTTTTTAGAAGCAAGCCCAATTTGCTTTGTAGGAGTCGAGGTAACAATGCTCAGATGACAAATTAGAGACTCCTCACGTCGTCTCCTACAGCGCGACAGTTATTTCTCGAACGCGAAGATTTGTTTCCAGTCGTTCTTCATGCTGATGACGGTCCAGCCGTTCTTCTTCGCGTCGTCGTACAGCGCCTGCGGGAAGGCGCCGACCTTGGTGTCGGGCAGGCCCTGCGCCGGGCCGTAAGCGTACTCGCGCGTGGCGTCGTCGTGCAGCACCAGCATGGCGAGCCGCGGGCCGTCGCCGGCCTTGGTGTATTCTAGCATCTGCTGGTCGCCGGGCGAGTTGCCGAAGGCGGCGAGGGGCCGGCGGCCGATCATCAGATGGATGCCCTCGGGCTTGCCGGCCTTGTCGTCGTTCAGCAGGAGTTTTGGTTCCTTGGTCAGGATGGGCCTGCCGTCCTTGTCATAGCCGTAGGTCGTGCCGCCCATGGTGCCAACCACCTGCTCAGGCGGGATGCCGTAGGTTGGCTCGGAGTAAACGCGCACGAAATCCTGTCCGCCGCCCGTGCAGATGTAGGTCTTGAAGCCGCTGATGCGCAGATATTGCAGAACCTCCTGCATCGGCTGGTAGGTCAGCTCATTGTAGGGCTTCTTCCAGCGCGGATCCCTGGCGGTGGCGAGCCATTTTTTCACCTGGGCCTGAAATTCATCCGTCGTCATGCCGGTAAGCGTGGCAGCGAGGATTTTCTCGAGGTCCTTCATCGGGAGTTTCGCAATCGCCTCACGGTCGCCGGACAGCACGGTCTTGAACGGCTCGACATTTTTGAGCTCCGGCTTCTTCTCCACGAGCGCGGGAACCTGGTCCAGGCAATACATCACCTGCGAATACATCGGATGCTCGACCCAGAGCGTGCCATCCTGGTCGAAGGTGGCGATGCGCTCGGCCGGCGGCACGAACTGCGGGCTGTTGACGTCCGCGGTTGCCTTGACAAAGTTCACGATGGCCTGCTTGGCGGGGCCATCGTTCCAGGAAGGCAGCGGATCGGCGGCGGTCTGGGCGGTTGCAGTGAAGGCCAGCGCGCCAATAAGCGCGGTGGCGAGGAGGATTTGTTTATATGCCGTTTTCATGATTTTGGGTTCCAGTCGCTGAACAATGAAGGTTTTGATCAGGAGATGACAGAGGAAACGGAGTTCTTGGAGCAGTGGTCAGTAATCAGTAGCCAGCAGTCAGTATTCACTGATAACCGATTACTGATAACTGATAACTGGTGGCTGGTCATAGGCAACTGCCCTCGGTTATCTCTGCGTGCTTCTGTTGAAATCCGTGTTCAGCGTGAGCAAAGCAGTTCTCGCGGAGGATTGCCAAGGCAGCGCGGCAGCGGCGATTCGCTCCCCTGGCCCGCCATGGCCAATGGGCGACGGTGGCTGTTGATAATCCGTTTTCATTTTTTCTCGCTGGTGAAGTCGCGGGCCGCCGAGGAAAAGGCTGGAGGCTGAATCGTGGCTGCCGGTTTGAGGGCAATGTCATATCTCAGAATTTCAGTTTGTTCGCGTATCAGTTCTTTCAACGGTCCGCGTGTTTCACAATCGAAAGAGCGTGTGGAACGGCTTAATACCAGCCGGGCTCACCCATTCCATCCCAACCGCCCCAATCGCTCCAGCCGATCCAGTCCGCCTCATTGACCTCGACCACCTGGATGTCCGGCGGCGGCGACCCGGCGTTTTCGGAGTCCAATTTCTGTTTCCGGCGGAGTTGCACGTAGGCTTGATACTGTTTGGGTCCGCCGACGTAGGCCTGGTTGTTCTTCAAATCAGGCAGGACGTAGTAGATCTTCCCGCCATAATTGATCTGCGTGACTTTGTCCGCCGGCAGCTTGCGGAGGATGGCCTGCTGGTCCGGCTTGGCCGGGGTGATGACTTTGAAGCCGGCGGCCACGGCCACGTTCTCCTTGTCGAGCAGGTGACCGGCGCAGCCCACGGCCAGCACGGCGAGCGCAAGGGTGATCAGGATGCATCTCAATGGATTCAGGACAGGTTTCATGGCCATGGTTTTACGGTTGAGAATAGTTTATTTTTTCGGGAACAGGAAGGTGATGGTGAAGCGCAAACCCCAGTCCGGGCCGCCGTCGGGCTTGTTGATGTAGTAGCGGTAGCCAGCCTGGAAGGCGATGGGGTGCCCGGCGATTTTCAACACCTGCTGAACCATGAAGTTCATCGGCACCGTCGCCTGATTCGCCTGCCAGTCGTAGGTGGACTCGCTATTGACGGCGAAGGTGGTGTAGGTCTTCGTGGTGAAGGCGACGAACGGCTGGAGGTAGGAGGCGTTGATGTTCTGGCGATCTTGCTGGCCGGCAAACGACCAGAGCTGGTTGGCCAGAACGCCGTAAGTGAAGCCGTGTTCCTGCCGCAGCGCCAGCACGGTCGGACCGGCAGCCCATTTGCCGCCGCCCAAATAATCTGTGGTTGCAGTGGGATAATAGCCCACCGGGCCAACGCCCAGAATCCAGCCGTCCACCGGTTCCTTCGGCGAGAAAAAGAAGCTCTGCGTGGTGTCGCCCAGACCGGCATGACTTTTGCCGACACTGGTCGGCGCACCCGGAGTGTTGTCAAGCGGTTCCTGGTAGATCACCGGCAGGATGGTGCGGAGGATAAGGTTCCAATCCTGGCTGATGGAGAACGGCATGACCGGCTGGATGTTGGCCGTGTATTTCATCGCGTGCGCCGGGCCGATGCCGAAATCCCAGTTGTTCTGGATCGGCACGCTGATGAGAGCGGCGACGGGGTTGTTGAGTTTCTTGGCCAGCTCAGCTTCCTGGTCTTTCGTGTCGGCGGTCGCGCCGGCTTCATCCGCCCGCGCGCGGGGTGATACGAATATGCTGCCGGCCAGCGCGAGAGCAATCAGGGTGAGGATCTTTGTGCGTTTCATATTTTTAATTTGGTTTGGCGGGCCGTACCCGGTCGGGAAATGTGAATGGATTCTGGATCGTCCCCAAAGGTAATAAATTGACGGGGCGTGGTCATGCATAGAAAACACTGCCAGAAACCAGCGGCAGGTGGATATTGGACCTTGGGCCAATAAGGGAAAGGCTAAAGGCTGAAGGCTAAATTCTAAAGTTTAGGTCAAAAGGACGGACAAGTGGCGAGTGGCGGGGGCGAAGCAAGCCCAGCCAATTATGAATGGAAGGATGATGACCTCTGCCCTCGCCTCCAGGAGAGGGAGAATCGTTTGCCGCTCCTTTGAATATTTGGCAGTGTCCTGATTTAAGGAGCGCGGCATTTATGCCGCTTCATCGTCCGTTGCCATTGCTGCGGTGAAGCGGGCTGAAGCCCGCGTTCCAAAGCCAAATCAGGACACTACCGAAAATTTATACGACTGGATTGGTCGGACGGTCAGCCGAAAACCAGAACCGGCCAATCGCCATTTCCTCTCCTTGGGGGAGAGGAAGAAAGGTGAGGGCGGCCGTAAACACTCATTCCAATGAAACGTTTTAACAGGAGCAAACGGAGGCAACAGAGACCGTCAAAAAGACAAAACGGGCGGCCCCCCGGAGGAAGAGGAGACCGCCCGTGTGGTTCCCAATTGGGAGCCTTACAATGATTTGTCGCTGAAATCGCCCTTCTTCAGCAGTTCCAGGCGCTCGTTCAAGCGATTCGACCACCAATCGAGCGCCAGTTTCAGATCGCCCCAGCTGCCGTCGAATTTGGTGCGCAGGGCCTTGGTTCCCGCTCGCTCGTCCACCACCGCTGCCACGCGTTGGCCGGTCACGCCATCCGTGAAGTCGGCCTCAATCCGGACCGAGCCGACAAACGCGCCTTTGCCGGTGATCAACTGCTTGCCATAGCTGATGACCAGCGCGGCGGGATAAACCGTGGAGACCAGATCGAGGACCGGCCAGGATTTCCCGGCTTCGGTGATCGCGCCATGGATCACCAAAGTGTCCGGGCCGGCCTGGTCAACCATCTGGAAATCTTTTCCCAAGGCCTCCGCCAGCGCCGTGTGCGCAAAGTTCACCAGCATCTGCTGCTCTTCCTTTGACAGCTTGCTCAGCGGCGAGTTGGTTTCATTGGATTTCCAGAGATCGATGTTTTTGATATAGATCTTGGTGTATTTGGCCCAGTTCGCGGACTGGTCAATGTAAAGGTAATTGGCTTCCTTGCCATCGCCCTTCTTCAACTGGGAATAGTCGCCCAGGAAGCCCGAGAAATCCTTCTCACTCTCGCCCACTTGACGCGTCGTGTTGCAGGCGGTCAATCCGCCGAGCAACAATCCGGCGGCGATAATTCCGGTCAGTAATTTCCCGCGGCAACTGCCGCCGGGTTGGTTCATGGTCATGGATGTGTTCATTTCATTTTCCTTTGGTTTATTTTTTGTGCTTTTCAATGTTTCGCTGGCGCATTTGCAAGTCGCCGCTCAACAGAGCTGCCCCACGTGGTTCATAATCAAATCAATCAGCGCCAGCTTGAACAAGAATTACCTGCCAGCGGTATGGGGTGTTTACCCCATACGTATTTTTGCGTTCCCGGCGTTCTTCGTGTCCACCATAAGAAGTCGGTATCTGGATACATACCAAGGGAATCCTGTCAGAAATCGGTGGCGGCTGGCTATTGGACCTTGGGCCAATACAGGGGCCGGCGACGCGAACTTGCCAGCTGGTGGAAAACCACTATTCTCGCTGCATGGCAAAAAAGGCTTCCGGCGCTATCGGAGGGGCGAGTTCCACGAGCCCCAAATCAGAAAAGCCCGCAGAGAAGTTGGGGCGTCGTGGAACTCCGCTCTCCGAAACACGTCAAAAGCCCTCGTCCCTGCTCGACACCCGCGTCGTTCCTTGCGGCGACAATCTGGAACGGCTCGCCAAGCTATCCATCCCTTCACCCTTTCCAAACGACCCAGAGGCTGTAGTGCAAAGGCAGCTTGATGCTTTCAATGCTCGTGACATCGACGCACTCCTTGCGGCATACGCTGAAGATGCGCAGATGTTCGAGCATCCGTCGAAATTGCTGGCCAGTGGTTCGGCGGCATTTCGTGAGCGTTACACCGCTCGGTTTCAGGAGCCCAATTTACACGCAACTTTGTTGGGCCGCACCGTCATGGGGAATTTCGTCGTTGATCACGAAGAGGTCACACGCACTTTCCCGGAAGGCGCAGGCAAAATTAGACTTCTGATGATTTACGAGGTCCAGAGCGGCAGAATAGCCAAGGCTTGGAGTATTGCCGGCGCCAGGATAATGGATGATGAGGCATGATGGGAGCGTCAATTCGCTGCAGGCAGCGAGGGATGTCGGGTAATGGGGGCTGTGTCAAGGGAGTGTCGCCCAAAAGGACGGACCGCGGGTGTCCCACCCGCAGCGGCCCCGATGGCAGATGAGCGCTTGAAATTTCACACGCTTTGAGGCTGCTGAACGTGCTGCGGCTGGGACAGCCGCGCTCCGCCGAAGGGAAAAGGATTTGAGCAACACGCCCTCAAGATGTGCCCTGGCAGGTGGCGGGTGGCGAGTGGCGGGTGGCGGCGCGAACTTGCCAGCGGGAGGAAAACCACTATTCTCGCTGCAAGGCAAAAAAGGCTTCCGGCGCTATCGGAGGGCCGAGTTCCACGAGCCCCAAATCAGAAAAGCCCGCAGAGAAGTTGGGGCGTCGTGGAACTCCGCCCTCCGAAACACGTCAAAAACCCTCGTCCCTCCTCGACACCCGCGTCGTTTATTGCGGCGACAATCTGGAACAGCTCGGTCCGTGCCGGACTGGCCATTTTCTGGGAGAGACCAAGGAGAAGCGCGCCTTTGAAGACCTCTGCGCGCCGCATTCCCTCGCCCGCGGGAGCGGGAGAGGGTGCCCGAAGGGCAGGTGAGGGATAAAGGCGTAAACCATTCCTCCCGGCGGCGCGCACGGAGTGACGCGCCCTACCAACCCA